>Ga0265294_10000205_pt1 | contig 74626 bp, 64 predicted proteins | sample MunlanPumphouse3_FD_192504 | JGI IMG/M metagenome (GOLD analysis project Ga0265294, IMG submission 192504) | Groundwater microbial communities from a municipal landfill in Southern Ontario, Canada - Pumphouse #3 | ecosystem: Environmental > Aquatic > Deep subsurface > Groundwater | place...
TGTTTGAAAAAGGGAAAAGACGATTAGCGTCGTCTGATCTCAATGATAAAAAAGCCCCCGACTTCTCGGGGGTTTTTTTATCGCTCCTCCAGAGCCATAGTCATATTAATTCGGCCATCACGTCGTGAACGCGCCACCTTTTGCCGGCGAAAATACTCAATCACATTATCCTGGGCGGAAGTGCTGACCACACGCACTCGCCCCTTTTTATCCAGTTCTTCGTGCGTGATGCCGAAGGTATCGGCGATAATCCCGTAATGGTAATCCTGCATCGCGATCCGGTATTCCTTATTGGGATCTAGGTCTTCGCCTTTCAGCCATACTTCTCCGATTTTTCCGTCCGCTTCAATATTGGCCCGAAGTTCTGCGTTCCACTGATAGAATTCTCGCGACCCATGATGGTAAAGCGAATCCATCAGGTGGGTAAGCATTTTTCTTAGGGTCGCCCCGTCCACCGAGAAACTGATCAACGCCTCATCGTATGGGTAGATCTCCATGATGTCCGTGCGCGTGACAAGCCGCGACATTTTTTTCTTGCGTATTGATCCTGACGCGACAAAAACGATATCAACACCCAGCTGGTACCGCAAAATATCGGCAAAAAGATTCCCCAGTTCCGTTTCCCTAAAACGATTTTCATGCTCCATCTCATGGGGGAGCCGACAGATGACACTGTTGTACTTTCCGTCGACTTCTTCTTGGTAGTTCGACAGCAGTTCATCCATCACGGGATCATTTGGACAGTGCGTGTCGTCGATCGGTACAGCTTTCCAGGTAAATTCATGCACGGAATTCGTGTCCATGTTAATGATGAGGTCAAAGCGACCGATATGTTCTGTCCCCGACCCCACCTGTGCGATCAGGATGTCATTTATTTTCTCCGGTTGCTCAAGCATCGTATGGCTGTGGCCGCCGATGATGAGATCCACGCCGATCTCAGGCGGCAAGAGTTTGGCCAGTTCAATATCCTGATCAAAACCGATATGGGTCAACAGCACCGTCAGATCGATGTCGACGTCTTTGTAGCTGTTGCAGATATACTCCACCTCTTCTGCGGCATCTTCAATGCCGATAAAGGTACCGATCAGAGGTTCGCTTTTGCTTTTTGCGATGATCTCCTCCGTGATGATGCCGATAAAAAGAATGCGAATGCCGTCGATTTCAATAATATGGTAGGGTTTGAACAAATTGGATTCGGTCGGCTTGATGTACAGGTTCGCGTTCACGATGGGGAAATTTGCGCAGCGCTCTAAAAACATCAGATGCGAGAACCCGTAATCCATCTCATGATTGCCCAGGGTCACCACATCGGGCTCCAGCATGTTCATGACAAGGATCGTGGAGATCCCCCGATACTCCTGATCGATAATCGATCCTTGAAGCATGTCACCCGAAATGACATAGAGCACAGGGTCCTGTTCTTCTTCTCGGACCTTGTGCACATAACCGGACAAGCGGCTCATTCCGCCGACCATACGGTCGTGTGTCTCTTTTGCGAAAAAATCACCATGCATATCATTTGAATGAAGCATGACAAGATGTCTGAGATCCATGACAGCACCTCCTCGATTGGTTCACGATTAACTGATTTATTGTACAATCTTTCAGGAAATTCTAGCATATCTTAGGCGGTTCATTATAAATAATCGCGTCTGGCACTTGCGAAATAATTGAAAGTGATCGATAATCTTAAATGTGCTTTTGTTTTATGTTTGATACAGGTGTTACGATTCTTGTGCCGACTTCACGGACCTTCGGTCAATCTCAAAAAATTGACGCTTTTACTGAGCCGCCCACCGGTCGCGCTTTTTTTCGTGCCGCCTACTGAAAGACGTTTGAAAAGGAGAGAGAAATGACGATGTCACAGCCTTGTCAATGTATGACGATCGCCGATGACGACCCCCGTTACGAAGCGTTGAGGGCCTTCATCCGCGATGAGGAAAACAGCCAGGGAATTGCCATGTCGGCGTTGCAAGAAGCGCAGCGCCTCTTTGGATATCTGCCCCTGGAAGTCCACAAATTCATCTCAATGGAGACAGGTGTCCCGATTGCTGAATTATACGGCGTCACGACCTTCTACAGTCAGTTCACGACGACCCCCAAAGGACAGCATCAGGTCCATGTTTGTATGGGCACTGCCTGTTATGTCAAAGGAGCCCAAAAGGTGCTTGATAAAGTCACCGAAATTCTGGGCGTCGGCGTCGGCATGACAACCGAAGACAAACTCTTCACCGTCAATGCGGCGCGTTGCCTTGGCTGCTGCGGCCTTGCCCCTGTCATGATGATCGACGATGATGTCTATGCCAACCTGAATGATGTCGATGAGATCCCGTGTATCCTGGCAAAATACCGCCGGGAGAGCCGGACGCCAAACAGGTAGAAGGGAAGGAAGCGATGGACAAGACAGTTCTCGATCGTGAACAGCTATTCAGCCTTCGCGATGAATGGAAAGCAAAACTTGAAAAACCGGCCAACATGCGGGTGGTCGTCGGCATGGCAACATGCGGCATCTCCGCCGGTGCGAATGAAGTGCTCGAAGCGTTTCGCCAAGAGTTCCGAAAACGCGGGCTTGAACATATTACTTTGGAAGAAGTCGGCTGTATCGGCATGTGCGTTTACGAGCCGATCGTCGAAATATTTGAAACAGGCAAGGAAAAAGTATCTTACATCCACGTCGATCCTCAGAAGGTTACTACCATTGTAGAAGAGCATATTCTGGGCGGCCGACCCTGTCCGAAACTGACACTCGCGGGCCTCGGCGATGACGATGTCCTCCCCGACTGCACCGGATTTGATGACTTGCCGTTCTATACGAAGCAAAAACGTATCGTCCTGCACAACTGCGGTTACATTAACCCCGAAGACATCCGCGAATACATCGGAGTGGACGGCTACCAGGCACTTTTGAAAGTGCTGACCACCATGTCACCCGAAGAAGTCATTGACGTTGTTACAGCCTCAGGACTTCGCGGCCGCGGTGGCGCGGGATTCCCCACCGGATTGAAATGGAAGTTTGCCGCGGGGAACATAGCCGATCAAAAATACATCATCTGTAACGCTGACGAAGGCGACCCCGGTGCCTTTATGGACCGCTCCGTACTCGAGGGTGATCCGCATGCCATCTTAGAAGCGATGGCCATCGGCGGCTACGCCATCGGTGCGACAGAAGGATGGATTTACGTGCGTGCAGAATACCCCACCGCCGTAAAACGTCTCCGAATCGCCATCGATGAAGCCAAAGCCATGGGGCTTCTTGGCAAGAATATTTTGGGCTCAGGCTTTGATTTTAACATCCGCATTAGACTGGGCGCGGGCGCCTTTGTCTGCGGTGAAGAAACAGCCTTGATTGCCTCCATTGAAGGTAAACGGGGCATGCCGCGCAACAAGCCTCCCTACCCCGCAAACGAAGGTCTTTGGGGCAAACCCACGATCATTAACAACGTAGAAACATTAGCGAATATTCCCGGCATCATCCGAAACGGGGCAGACTGGTTCCGTTCGATCGGTACTGAGAAGAGTCCCGGAACGAAAGTATTCGCCTTAGGCGGCAAGATCACGAACACGGGGCTCGTCGAAGTCCCGATGGGCACAACCCTTCGCGAAGTCATCGAAGACATCGGAGGGGGCTGCCCGAATGGCAAGACATTCAAAGCCGTCCAAACAGGAGGTCCCTCGGGGGGTTGTCTGACCCGTGAAGCGCTCGATGTGCCGATCGATTTTGACCGGCTTGTCGAATTGGGTTCCATGATGGGATCAGGCGGCATGATCGTGATGGATGAGGATAACTGCATGGTCGATATCGCGCGCTTCTTCTTGGACTTCACGGTCGATGAATCCTGCGGCCAGTGCACACCCTGCCGTGAGGGGACGAAGCGGATGCTCGAAATCCTCGACAAAATCACCTCCGGAGCGGCCACAGAACAGGATCTTTATGATCTGCGTGAATTAGCCGAAAATATCAGTCTCACTTCCCTGTGCGCCTTAGGACAAACCGCACCGAACCCGGTGCTGTCGACCATGGAACACTTCATGGACGAATACCGGGCCCATGTCATTGACAAACGTTGTCCTTCGAGTGTCTGCAAAGATCTCATGGGCTATTACATCAATGAGACATGCCGGGGCTGCACCAAGTGCGTACGCGTCTGTCCGGTCGACGCGATTACCGGGAAAGTCAAAGAACAGCATTATATCGATCAGGCCATCTGCATTCGCTGCGGTGCCTGTTATGAGATCTGTCCCTTTGACTCGATCGAGAAACGTTAAAGAGGAAGGAGTCCGAAGATGAAAGACGAGAAAAAAATGGTCAATATTACGATCAACAACCGGGCGATCAAAGCCTTCCCCAACGAAACCGTGTTCCAAGCGGCGCACCGTCACGGGATTCGCATCCCCTCACTGTGTTATCTGAAAGGCACCAATGAGATCGCCGCCTGTCGCCTTTGCGTGGCCGAAGTCGAAGTGAACGGCCGTCCGATGCGCGGCCTGCCTGCGACCTGTGTCTTAAAGGTTGAAGAGGGTATGGTTGTCCAAACCAATACACGGAAGGTCAGAAACGCGGTCAGAATTAATCTGGAGCTGATTCTTGCCAACCACGATATGAACTGCCCGACCTGCTTGAGGAACGGCACCTGCGAACTGCAAAAGCTATGCGAAGAACGAGGTATCGACGGCGTCCGCTTTGAAGGCGCCAAGCGCCCCGTAACCATCGACCAGCTCTCCCCTTCCATAGTGCGTGATACGAGCAAATGTATCCTCTGCGGGCGTTGTGTCAGCACCTGTAATCAAGTACAGGGCCTGGGCGTTTTGGCGTTCACCCATCGCGGTTTTAACACCGAAGTTGGCCCCGCATTTGACTTTAGCATGCGCGACGTCAACTGCGTGTACTGCGGCCAGTGCATTGAGGCTTGTCCTGTGGCCGCCCTGCATGAAAGACGCCATATCGATGACGTTTGGGATGCGCTTGACGATCCTCAAAAAGTGGTCGTCGTCCAGACCGCGCCTGCGGTCAGAGCATCACTGGGCGAAGAGTTTGGCTACCCGGTCGGCACACCTGTCACCGGTAAGATGACCGCCGCTTTGCGGCAGATTGGCTTCGACTACGTGTTTGATACCAACTTCTCCGCGGACTTGACGATCAGCGAAGAGGCCAATGAGTTACTTCACCGCCTGAGAACGGGTGGTACCCTGCCCATGATCACCTCCTGCTCACCCGGATGGATCCGTTTTTGCGAGATGTATCACCCTGACTTTTTGCCCAACCTGTCCACCTGCAAGTCGCCTCAGAACATGATGGGCGCGCTTGTGAAATCGTATTTTGCGGAGGTGATGAACCTTGACCCCAAAAATATTGTGGTGGTCTCCTGCATGCCCTGTATTGCGAAAAAATCAGAAGCCGACCGCGACGAACTTGAAGTCGACGGCATACGCGATGTAGATTTCTCAATCACGACGCGTGAACTGGGCGACATGATCAAAGAGGCGGGCATTGATTTCCGTGAGCTGGAAGATGAGGCTCCGGATAGCGTGCTCGGTGATTACACCGGCGCCGCGGTGATCTTCGGCGTCACAGGCGGCGTCATGGAAGCCGCGCTCCGCACGGCGGCCGACGTGCTCACAGGCCAAGATCTCCCCGACTTTGAGTACAAGTCTGTACGCGGATTGCAAGGCATCAAGGAGGCCTCGGTCACCGTGCCGCTTGACGGAGTCGAGACGGAACTCAAGGTGGTCGTCTGCTCGAGCGTCAAGCAGGCAGACGCCGTCTTAAAAGCGGTCCGCAAGGGCGAGATGGTATGTCACTTCATCGAGGTCATGGCATGCCCCGGAGGCTGTATCCACGGCGGCGGTCAATCCTATGTGTCCGCCCGCGAGCGCATGGACGCTGACCCGCGGCTTGCCCGCGCAAACGCGCTCTACAGCGAGGATGAGCGGCAGGTCATTCGCAAATCGCATCAGAATCCTGAACTCGTCCAATTGATCGAACGTTTCCTCGGAAAACCCAATAGCGAGGTCGCGCATAAGTACCTTCACACGCATTACTATCCAAGGTCTTACTACGACCAGATGACACTGGAGGAGTGCCTGGAAGAAGGCATCCTTTAAGCTTGTTTGTCTCTTGTTTCCTTAAGGAAGCGGCCCGTTCGGGCCGCTTCTCTTTTTATTTTTGTGATTAGGGTTTTCCTTTGATGGCATAAAACCTTTTTTGCAGCTCGGGATGATCCTCCGGGTTTAAAAGGACTGTTTGCTCTTGTATCTGCCAACGATGCCCCGACGCTTCTAAGGTGAGGAGCGTGTAGAGCCCCTGGCCACCCTTCTCATGGTAGACGTAAAGACCCACCGTCCCGTCATCGTGTTCGTAGATCGTCTCACTTAAAAGAATGGTGGGACTTCTATCAAAGCCAAACGCTTCTAGCGTAATATCTCCCTCCCCTAACAAATAGCGTTGGGCCACAAGCGGCGCCTGACATTCGAGCGTCAACCGGTAGAGCGTGAACCATGAAAATAAAAGAATCAGAACCGCGATCAGCAGTCCTGCAAGTGTGAGCGCTAAGCGCTTCTTTTCAACAACGCGGTATTTGCGCAGGGCTTTAAAACCCAGATAAAGAAAAGGGATGACGATTAAGACGGCGATTCCAATGTATACGATAAGCGTATCCTTCATGCGCCCTCCTATAAAACCTTGCTCAAAAATGCTTGAGTGCGGCCCTTTTTTGGATTTTCAAAAAGTTCCGTAGGAGATCCTTCTTCGAAGATAATACCCTCATCCATGAAAAGAATGCGGTCTCCCACCTCTTTCGCAAAACCCATTTCATGCGTGACGACAACCATGGTCATTCCCTCGTAGGCCAATTGTTTCATGACGCCCAGCACCTCTCCTACCATTTCAGGGTCAAGGGAGGAGGTGGGTTCGTCAAAGAGCATAATCTCGGGGTCCATTGCCAGGGCACGCGCAATCGCGACGCGTTGTTTTTGGCCGCCGGATAAGCGGCTCGGATACTCGTCGTTTTTATCCGAAAGACCCACCTTATGAAGTAATTTAGCCGCCTTTTCCTGGGCGCTTTCAAAGGACATCCCCTTAAGCTTGATGGGAGCGAGCGTGATGTTTTCCATCACGGTCATATGCGGGAAAAGATTGAATTGCTGGAACACCATGCCCACCTTCTGGCGTAGCTTATCGAGCTCCTTTTTTTGCTCTAGGAGTGAAATCCCGTCGATGATGATTTCTCCCTTGGTCGGTTCTTCGAGCAGGTTCAGGCAACGCAAGAAGGTACTTTTCCCGGACCCGCTAGCCCCGATGACACAGACCACTTCCTGCCGATGGATCTTCGTAGTCACACCCTTTAATACTTCTAAGGGTCCAAAATATTTATGAAGATCAATGACATTAATCACTGGCACGCATCCTCCTTTCAAGCTTATTCAATAATCCTGTTAAAATCGTGGTGATGTAAAGATAAATGAGAGCGACCAAGATGAAAGGGGTATAGGCATCAAAGGTCCTGCCGCGTACAATGTTGCCCGCGCGCGTCAAGTCATCAAGGGCGATGTAGCCCGCGATCGCCGTTTCTTTTAAAAGGACAATGAATTCATTTCCCAAAGCAGGCAATATATTTTTAACGGCCTGCGGGATGACGATGTAGCGCATCGACTTGCCGTATGAAAAACCAAGTGAACGCGCGGCTTCCATCTGACCTTTATCCAGCGCCATAATTCCCGCCCGTATGAGCTCGGATACATAGGCACCGCTGTTCAAGCCAAAGGCGATCGACGCGACCATAATCTTAGGCAAACTGCTCGTTCCCAAGATGGCATAGTAGATGAGCACGAGCTGGACGACCATGGGTGTCCCGCGGATAATATCCACATACAGGGTACTCAGTTTTTGCAACCAGCTGATTTTACCGAGTTTGGCCAAGGCAAGAAACAGACCGATGAGAATCCCGATCGCGGCAGCGTATACCGTGAGTTGCAGTGAGACGCCGAGGCCCCGCAAAAACTGTAGGTACCGCTGCTCGCGGATCAGGTTGTAATAGATGGCATCCGAAAGGCGCCGCATGAAATCGCCCACTTAAACGATGCCCCTTATCCGATGGAATATTTGTTCACGAGCGCTTCAATTTCGCCGTTCGCCTTCATGTCCTTCAAGACCTCGTTGATTACCTGCTGAAGCTCGGTGTCTCCCAGTCGAACCGCCAGTGCGTATTCTTCGTCTTCGGAAGGTTTTTCATCCAATAGCTTCAATCCGCCTTGGCTTTCGACCAACATCTGTGCAGGAAGATCGTCAATAATGACAGCGTCAATATTGCCATTTTTCAAATCGAGCGCGGCTTCAATGCCACTGTTAAAACGAATGACATCCGCCCCTTCAATGTCACTTGCCACACCGTCGCCCGTTGTGGCATTTTGCACGCCGATCTTCTTACCTTCTAAGTCTACGACACCCAGGATCGTGTCATTGTTGTCCTGCACGATGATCACCTGGACAGCCTTAAAGTAAGTATCGGTAAAGAGCACCTGTTTCTCCCGGTCAGGTTCTATCGTAAAGCCGGCCGCGATAAAGTCAATTTTTCCGGATTTTAAGGCCGCCGGCAGCGGGTCAAAATCCATGTCTTCTACCACCAGCTCGACACCCAGTTTATCCGCGATCTTCTGGGCAATCTCAGCGTCAATGCCTATGACCTTTCCGCCTTCTCGCGTTTCAAAGGGAGCAAACTCAGCGTTGGTCCCCCAAATAATTTGTCCCTTTTGCGCGATTTTGTCCATGGTGTTTATTTTTTTACATCCAAACGGCACCCAGACAAGTGCTAAAACCAAGATTAATAATGATAATTTTTTGTAACAACTCACCGCAATATGTCCTCTTTCAATTTTCTGTTCTTGATCATACAAAATTTCGCCTGCCGTAACAATGTATATATATTAGAGATATTTTCATAAATATTTCGTTAACTGTAGCTATTTGCCCAATTTTCTTTAATTGTATTCAATTATACTGCTTATATATTCATTTTTGAATATATAGATTCAACGCACTTTTCTTTTATCGGCTTTCAGTTATAATCTTTCGAGGGGGTGTCTTTTGTTTCAACTGCTGTCGCTTTTAAACGGGCTTTTATTGGCCATCATGATCTTCATCAACGGGCGCCTGACGGTTCAAGTCGGTGTCTTTCAGGCGACGGCCATTATTCACGCGGTCGGCGCCGTTTTTGCCTTTGTGGTATGCCTCATCCGAAAAGAAAAGCCGCTCCCCAAAAGCCACTCGCCCTGGTGGTTCTACCTCGGCGGTGTCGTCGGTGTGTTCACAGCGGTATTTAATAATTTTTCTTTTGGCAAGATTAGTCTGACCAGTATTGTCGCGCTCAACTTATTGGGACAGGCACTGTTCTCCATCGTGATTGACATGACTGGATGGTTTGGCATGACGCGCCGTCCTGTCTCTAAATCGAGCGGGATCGGGCTTTTATTCTGCCTCGCCGGCATCGTCATGATGCTTGACCAGACGGTATTGGATGCTTCTCTGGCGGTGTGGTTTTCGCTCCTCACAGGTATTTCGATCGTTGTCTCGCGCTCTATTAACGCGCGGCTGGCAGAGCGCATCGGCGCCCTGCCGGGTTCCTTTGTCAACCATATTGCCGGATTCCCTGTGACGGTGCTTCTTGCTATTTGGGCCGCCGAAAAACTACCCCTCATTCAGTTCGACAACCCTTGGAGTTTTTGGATTTACACGGGCGGTATCTTGGGCGTCGGCGGGGTTGTCCTTTTCAATATTCTGGTGCCGAAAATTTCACAATTCAGCCTGACCGTACTCACCTTCGTCGGCCAGATTTTTACAAGCTTCATCATCGACCTTGCCACAGGGCAAACAGTCGATGACGCTTCGTTCACGGGCGCGCTCGTCATTAGCGCCGGCATCGCCCTGAATCTTCTCATTGAGTTTTATAGCAGCCGCAAGAACAAAAAACCTTCGGCGCCTAATTGATTCGTTCAATCAGTTTTTTGTAAAACCGCAGCATCCGGCCGATGTTTTCAACCGTCAGATGCTCACCTGTGCCGTGGACTAACGCAAGCTCTTCCTCTTTTAAGCGTAGCGGCTGGAAGCGGTACACATCGTCCGCGATATTTTCATAATGGCGGCTGTCTGTCCCTCCGGCCATGAGGTATGGGATGACCACGGTGTTCGGAAATTCCTCTTCAATCAATATTTTCAATCGATGGTATGAGGCAGAGTCGATCGAGGCCGTCTTGCTAGGCTCTTCGATCGCTAAGGGGCGCACCGTGTAGTCAAGCCCTGAGACTTGCTTCATATGAGCCAGCACCATCTCGGTGGTATCGCCTTGCAAGACGCGCATATTGGCCGTGCAAGTCGCCTCCTTGGGCAACACGTTCGGGGCGGATCCCGCTTCGGTCATCGTGAAAGAGATGGTTGTGTGAAGGAGTGCTGCGGTCTGTTTATTCTTCATGAGAACCCGTTTCAATAGAGGGAAAAACAGCTTTGGTTTCTTTAAGATGTGTTTTTGAATCCCGCCCATATGAGGTGCCAGGTGGATGAGCATTTTCTCAACGGTTTCTGTCAGCCTGACAGGAAGCGGGTTACGCTCTAGTTTGTAAATGAATTCGGCCATTTTGCCGACACTCGTATGATCGGGCGGTGTAGAGGAATGACCTTCCTCACCCGTGAAGGTAAATTCAAAACTGGCATTGGCTTTTTCAGCTAACCCTACAACAGCCACGGGGTTCTCAATCCCCATCGTCTGGCCATCCGCGACCGCGCCCCCCTCATCGAGCACAAAGTCGAAACGCATGTCCTGCGACTCGAACCATTCGACAATCTTCATAGCACCGTGGCGTCCGTTCACCTCCTCGTCGTAACCAAAGGCAAACCACAGATCGCGGGCGGGTGTAAAGCCTTCTTCTAACAGCATCTCGACGGTTTCCATGAGGCCAATGATGGAGCTTTTGTTGTCAAGCGAGCCTCTCCCCCACACGCGTCCGTCTTCGAGGGCTCCCGAAAAAGGTCCCCCGTGCTCCCAGCCTTCTTCTAAGGCCGGCACCACATCGTAGTGCGCCAAGAAAAGGGCCGGAAGTGCCGCCTGGTCTTTTCCCTTCCATCGGTAGACGGGACTGTAGTTGTTAATCAGGTGGTATTCGAGCTTTTCATGGACCCGCGGATAAGTGTCCTTCAAAAATTCAAGAAATTCACCCAAAATGGGAAGATCCATCTTGTCCAAATCAAAATGCGATATCGTACGATAACGCACCGCCTCGCCGAGGTGTAATGCCGCTTGTTGTGTTCTTGTTTCCATTGCTGTGTGTCTCCTTCTAACGTGTTCTACCACTTAAATGCCGATATAGTATCCCAGGTATAACCAGCCCAAGCTTAAGACCGCCAAGGCTAATTGAAGCCGTATCTCAAAACGCAGCCATCGCGTATAGCCCACAGGCGAAAAACCAAGGCCGATCATGAGCGCCGCGTTCGTGGGGTACAAAAGGTTGGAAAATCCGTCCCCGAATAAAAACGCCTGCACCGCCAGCTGCCGAGAAAGTCCTGTCACATCGACAATAGGCAAAAGGAGCGGCAAGACAAGAAAGGCCTTGGCCGATCCTGAACCGATGAAAAAGTTCAAGACCAAGATAAAAAGCCAAAGCCATAAGATGGCAAGTTTGGGACTCATCGTGCCCAGGCGGCTGACTGCCTCATAAAGAATCGTATCCATCACGCCGCCCCGCACCGCGATCTGTCGGATACTCATCGCCATGAGAATCAACAGGATGGCCGGCGCTACGCCCAAAAGTCCCGATAAAAGCGCTTGTCCCATCGATTTTGCCTTCATGACACGGGCCGCAAGGACGCTTACGACAGACCCCAAAAGAAAGAGAACCGCAATGAGCGGGAAGCTGATATCCGACAGTGCGGGCACAAAGAAGGAGCCGAGTAAAATGATCACCATGACGATCAGGAAAAGAGAGAATAGTTTGAGCGCGCGGTCAATGCCGGGCGGATACGACAACGTCGGCTCTTCTTTCAGTTCCAGATCCTCGCGATAAGAAAGCGAACGTGTGGGATCCCTTTCAACACGTTTAGCGTAGCGGCGCAAGAACAACTGGAGCAAAAGCGCCGATGTGATGAAGATGGCGATCCTGTACGGTGTCGCAGAGTAAAGCGGGAGATCCGCGAGCTTTTGTGCCACGCCTAAGGTAAAGGGATTGAAGACCGCGGCGCCAAAACCGACGCCGGCCGACAAGAGGCTCATGCCAAGGCCCACCAAGGAATCCCAACCCATTTTCCGTGAGAGGATCAGGCAAAACGGCACCAGGATAATTAACTCTTCAAAAATACCGAAGGTGGCGCCAAAGAGCATGAAGAACAAACTGACCGCGATAAGCAGTCGATATTTTTGATCCGAAAAACGCGTAATCAGGCGATCCATCAGGCGTTCTACCATGCCGCTTTGTAAGAGCACCGTAAAGCTTGCGCCCAAAAACAACAGGAAGATAATGATCACCCAAACGACCGCGGCGCCGGGGGCTGCTAATACTTCAAAAGGCGCGATGAACCAGAGCCAAGGCGGATAAGAAGGGCGGTCGATATAGCGAAAAGAACCCTCGACAATCATTTCACGACCCTCCACAAAGAGACGGTCGTAGCTGCCGGCCGGAAGCACCAAGGTGAGGATTCCGGCGGCGATCATGAGGGCAAGGAGTGTTCCAAGCGAGAAGAAGTAGGATCGTTTGCCGATGCTGAGCGATTTTTTATTCATCGTGACACCTCTCTTGGATCCAAAAGATGCCTTTAGGCATCGAGGCGGACCGCACGCTTGAGTAAAAGGTAGAGCCAGAAGGCTGCCATCACAAGGAGAAGCGTGATGCCGGTCATGAGCAGGAGTAGATGAAGATTATGCTTGGCGATCATGATTTCGATCACAAAGAGGATCGTTAAAAGCGCAACGGCGGTCACTATCTTGCCAAATACTGAGGCTAAAAAACGCGTACTCAGCTTTAACTCGGGTGGCGAAAATCCAGCCTTTTTCTTTGCGCTTGATTTTTTCGTATTCGTCCTCTTCTTTGTACCGGCCATCTCCCACGCCTCCTTTACACATGATACTATGATTTGCGACAGATCGTGAACGAAAGGAATAAAAATTAGGATGGACGGGATTATTGCCTATGCCCTCGCGCCGGAACTAAATGACATGCTGCAAGGCTCTTTTGTGGAGCGCATTGCGATGGAAGACCGTCACCGCCTAACATTGACCTTGTTTTCCTCCGACCGAAGAAAACATTATTTGACGCTTTCAGCGAACCCGACCACGCCCTACCTGGCGCTGTCACAGCAGTCGCCCCCCAGGGGGATGAACCCGCCTCCCGCGTTTGCCATGTATCTTAGAAAGCATTTGCGGCGCGCAAAGCTTCTTAAAGTGACCTCCCCCGATTGGGAGCGCGTGTTTGTCTTCCAGCTGATCGCCCTTGACGAATTAGGCGATGAGCGCGAACTTCAACTGATTTTTGAATGCATGCCCCGGACCGCGAACATCGTTTTAATCAACCGCGATGCGGTCATCATGGCGGCGATCCGCCATGTGGATCACCGGGTCAATCGCGTCCGTGAGATACTCCCCGCGCACCCTTATGTGCCACCCCCGCCGCAAAACAGAAAAACAGTGCCAGAGATCCTTCAAATGACGACGGAGTCATTTTTTTCGGATTTGGATCAAAACACTCCCTCCGGTTGGGCCGTGACTCGGTCCATCGGGGGCTTTTCGCCCCTTTTGGGCGATGAGGTCGCCAAGCGGGCCGGGATTGACGCCGCGATCCCGCTGGGCGCCCTCGACCGCGATGCTCAAGGGGCCTTTTTCCGTGAAGCGCAGGCGCTTTGTCAGTCCATTGTTGCGAATGATTTTAGGCCCGCGATCTACTACGACGCCCCTGAGGGCGAGGCCCGGCGACGACCGATCGCCGTGCACGCCGTCCCTTTGACACAATTTCATCACGCGCGCTATTTTGACACGCTCTATGAAGCACTCTTTATCTACAACACCGCTACAGCAACGCTTGAACATTTTCTAAGGGGCCAACAGGCGCTCCAAAAAAAGCTCAGCGATAGAATCAAACACGCTCGAAAAAAAAGAAAACTCCACGAAGACGATCTGGCCGAAGGTGAAGAAGCGGAGCTTGACCGCCTGAAGGGCGAACTCATCCTGGCTTACATTCATGCCATCCCGGCGGGGGCGGAACAGATCGCGCTTGACAACTATTATGCGCCGGGAGAAAAAGTTATTTGTGCACTTGACCCCACACGTACGGCGGCCGAAAATGCCAATCGCTATTTTGCGAAATCGAAGCGCAAAAAAAGAAAATGGGAGGCCGCTCAAAGTCTTTTAGCAGATGATCTGGACCGGTTAGCCTGGTTGGAATCTCTTTTAACCACGTTGCGTTTCGCGGACACACAAGAGGATCTTGACGCAGTGCGCCAAGAACTTGAATCAGACGACCGTCAGGCGAATGTGAAAGTTGACAGTCCCGGCTCACAGGGGATGCCCGGGCGTCCCGCGTCAAAAAAGAGGCGTCAGCAGCAGAGCTTTATGCAAAATAAAAAGGCGGGCGCCAAAAAGGATGCAGGCCGGGACGATAAACCCCTTTCGCCCAGAAAATTTCGCTCTTCAGAAGGCTACACACTAGCCTCGGGCCGCAACAATTTGCAAAACGACCAGCTGCTTCGAAAAGCCGCGCGCGCCGATCTGTGGTTCCATGTGAAGGACCAGCCGGGGTCCCATGTATTGGTGGCTTCCCAGGGCCAGGAGATCCCCGAACAAACCATCCTTGAGGCGGCGGGGATTGCCGCGTGGTACTCGGGGGCGGGACGAACGGGCGTGGCGGTCGAAGTGGATTATTGCGCGGTACGGGACGTAAAAAAAATCCCGGCCTCAAGACCGGGAAATGTGAGTTATAAGAATTATAAGACGCTCTATGTCAAACCCTTGGACCCAAAGGTATTGGAGTCCTTTTAGTTATCAGCTGACTTTTTCTTTGTTTGCATTTTTCATCGCTTCCCAGTTATCCTTGTCGTAGCGAATCGCTTCTTTTGCAAAATCACCCGTCTGCAGGCATTCCCAAAGCGCGATCTTCTCATGTTCGCGTGCAATCTTTTCCGAGAAACGAGAATCTTCAAGCGATACGACACAACCGCAATATTTTTGACGGTACAAGTCGATGTCTTTGGCCATGGTCTGACCGTCGCGGTAACCGTCCCGCCAATCGTAAGGAATGAATTGTATCTGATGGTTGGCAGCGGCTTTTTCGCCTTCTTGCAAAATCAGATCGCGATCTTGGTAGGGGCTGACCAGCAAGGTCGTGCTAAACGCGTCAAAACCTTCTTTAACGGCCTCCTGCGCGACACAGTCCATACGAGTCATATAACAATAACGGCAGCGCTCACGCCCGTCCTCGGCCCGCTTAATCCATTCCTCTGCAAGGGAGCACCCTTTGATCATCAGGGGGACATCATAATGGTCACTGACCTTGAGCGCGTTTTCAAGGCGGCGTTGCCATTCCACATTCGGATGAATGTTGGGGTTATAAAAGAGTAGCGTCACATCGACGCCATCCTCCAGAAGACGTTCGAGCGGCCACATGGCACAAGGTCCGCAACACATATGAAGTAAAAGCCGATTAAATGGAAATTCCTTTGTCACTGATAATGTTCCCCGTCTTGTTCCAGATCCGCCGTGTCCAGTATATCTTGCAACGTAACCTGTCCCAATGTCGTAACATTTCTCTCATTTTTCGAAATATATGGCAGACCCAGATGCGAAAACCCACCGCGCGTCAATATTCGTCCCCTGGGTGTTTTGGCGATGAAACCGATTTGCATCAAGTAAGGTTCGTAAATATCTTCAATCGTGACCGCGTCTTCGCCGGTCGACGCCGCCAAGGTGTCAAGGCCTACCGGCCCCCCGTCGTACATCTCAGCCATGACGCGCATGATGAGTCGGTCGTTGCCGTCAAGGCCGACAGGATCAATGTCGAGCGCAGACAGCCCCATATCACAAATGGCGTTGTTGATCACGTTATTACCCTTCACCTGCGCGTAGTCACGCATACGGCGAAGAAGGCGGATCGCCACGCGCGGAGTCCCGCGGCAGCGCGTCGACAGCTCTTTTAAGCCGTCCTCATCAATCCCCACGCCAATCAATGACGCGTAGCGCGCTAAAATTTGGGACAACTCCGAGGGCTCGTATAAATCGAGTCGTTGGATCATGCCAAAGCGGTCCCGCAAAGGTGAGGTCAAAAGGCCGGCACGCGTCGTCGCGCCGATCAGTGTGAATTTCGGAAGATCAAGGCGGATGGAACGGGCGGACGGGCCCTTCCCGATCAGGATATCGAGTGCGTAGTCTTCCATCGCGGGATACAAGATCTCTTCCACCGTCCGGTTCAAGCGGTGAATCTCATCGATGAAAAGTACGTCGTGCTCGTTCAGGTTCGTCAAAATCGCGGCCAGATCCCCCTGGCGTTCAATGGCCGGTCCGGAGGTGATGCGCATCTCCACACCCAATTCATGGGCAATAATGCCCGCAAGCGTTGTTTTGCCAAGGCCCGGAGGGCCGTAGAGTAAGATATGGTCCAGCGCGTCACCGCGCGCCCTTGTTGCCTGGATGGCGATGTCAAGGTTAGCCTTGACCTTTTCTTGGCCGTAATACTCCGCCCAGCGCCGGGGGCGCAATTGCGGTTCATCCACTTCCCCGGACAATGCCTTGCGCGAGAGAAATCGCTCCTCCTCATAGCACTCATCGATGTCTTCTGGCATGGTACTTTGAAATTCAAACATAATTATCCCCGTCCGTCGTGTGGATCGCACGATCCGCTAAGCCCTTAAATCACTGCCAGCTGGCCGAGCGCACGGCGCAGGAGCGATTCGACTGTATCATTTTCCTCTGTCCCCGCCCGCCGCAAGGCATCAATCGCCTCCGCGTTGCTGTAGCCTAATACCATGAGAGCCGCCAGCGTCTCACCCATAATATCGCCTGCCACATCGTGCCGCAGGCCCTCTTCTTGTTGTGTCGCGCTGAATTCAGCCATTTTCAGACCCGATTTTTTCAGTTTATCCGTCAATTCGAGGATCATACGGGCCGCGCTTTTTTTGCCGATGCCCTTCACTTGGGTGAGCCGCGCTGTGTCACTTTGCAAAATGGCCAGCGCAAAGGCATCGGGTGAGAGTGCATCGACTACCTGCAGGGCAAGCTTCGGTCCCACCCCGCTCACGGTCTGAACAAGCGTAAAGAGATTTTTTTCTTCTTCGGTGCAAAACCCAAAAAGCCCCATTTCATTTTCGCGCACATGCAAGCAGGTATGGACGGTCACCGTTTCACCCACCGGGGGCATTGACGCGATCATACCGGGCGCCATGTCAATATGAAAGCCGATTCCGCCTTGTTCGAGGATCAGGAAATCCTCTGATTTTCTTACAATACGACCTGAAATACTGGCAATCATGTTCTCTCCTTTATTGATATCCGCCGACGGCGAGGTGGCTTTCGTGATTACCTGAGTGCGCGTGACAAATCGCGACCGCGAGCGCATCCGCCGCGTCGTCGGGTTTGGGCATTTCCTTTAATCTTAAAAGCACGCGAACCATCTCTTGCATTTGTTTCTTGTCCGCTCGCCCGTATCCTGTCACCGCCAATTTCACCTGCATCGGCGTGTACTCGTAAACAGGCAAGAATGCGCGAGCCGCCGCGACGACCGCGACACCGCGAGCCTGAGCCGTGCCGATGGCGGTCGTGGTGTTACGACTAAAAAACAGTTCTTCAACAACAAAACAATCGGGCTGGTAGCGGGAAGAGAGTTCCGAAAGTGCCTGATCAATGGCTAAAAGGCGCTCGGGGAATGGCGTATGGACTTCCGTTTTGATCACACCGTAGTCAAGCGCGGTAAGGCGCCTGTCCTGAAACCGTATGACACCGAAGCCTGTAATGGCGTAACCCGGGTCAATGCCCAGAATGATCACCTGTTCACCCCCTCGTTGGAAACAATAACGCTCCTAACTGTCCATGAAAGTGTGCAGTTCTTTAATATTCCTCTCCCAATTGATGTCGTACATTTCCATCCCGCGTATGTATTTCATCGCATCGTAAGTTTCAATCGGCAACATCATCTGATCAAAGGAATAGGAGCTGTAAGTGCCAAAGTTAAGGATGAAGCCCATGAACTCCGTATCCGACAAATTAGTCGTAATCGTGGGCATCAGCGCCTCCGCGGTAGAGGTCAACCGAGCCGGGTTGCTCTTTTTCATTTTCTCAAACAGCGAGAAGATGACCTTTCGCTGCCGCTCCATGCGTTTAAAATCAGAGTCGATCTTGCGAATACGTGAATAAGCAAGCGCCGACTTGCCGTTTAGCAGCGCGGGGCCCGCACCAAAAGATCCCAGGCCCTGGCCGGAGAGATACTTGGCTTCAGCAGCTGTGAGCTCAATCGTCACGCCTCCCACCGTGTCAATCGCTTTTTCAAAGCCCGCAAAGTCCGTGGCCATATAACGCGACACTTCCACGCGGAAATTGCGCTGTATCGTTTTCATGAGAAGACGCGGCCCGCCCCATGTGTGCGCGGCGTTCAGCATATAATTCGACGAATAATTGTTCTTATAAGCAGGATCCGGATCGTCAGGAATACTGACATAGATCGCCCGCATCAGAGAGGTGAGGTGTAAAGACTTCGTCTTATTGTTAATCGTCAGAAGCATCATCGCGTCCGAACGCCCGTGGCTGTTTGAGTCGCGGGAGTCGGAGCCGATGATCAAGATGTTCGTGATGTCTTTATTCTGCAGTACAGGAATTTTCATCCCGTCTTTCATGTTCTGCGGGACATCCAATTTGTGCAAATTTTTTTCAATTTCGATCGGATCTTTAATGGGATCAAAGTTTCTCAAACCGACGATGAAGTACAAATAGCCAAAGGCAAACGTGGCTGTCGCAAGGACTAAACCGGCGAGGATGCCCGCGATTGCGGCGACTAAACTTCGTTTTGTGCGAATTGTTTCTTCCATAGCGCCATTATACCGTAGCACCTGAAAAAACGGCAGAACCGCTGCCGTTTCATTCAAGGGCAAAACATGTCAAAATCAGGCGTCGAGCGTCTCGACACGTGCGATTCTTGATTTCCTTCTGGCCGCTGTATTTTTTGCGATCAAGCCGTCTGAAACAGCGCGGTCGATCTTCGCCTGCGCGACACGGGCCAACTCGTCCGCCTCAGGCAGACCTTGCTCTTTCGCAACAATGGCCTTCTTGACGATCGTGCGCAGTTCGCTTCTGCGGCTCTTGTTCGCGTCAGCTTTCGCCTTCGATGAGCGGACACGTTTAATGGATGATTTAATATTGGGCACGTTTGTTTCCTCCTGTGCTCTACTGTTAAGTGAACAACGCGTATTCTAACACGCAAGCCCTGACGGCGCAAGTTTATTGCAAAAGATTACGCTTCGGTGAAATCTTCAGCCAAAATCGCATAATAGCAGGCGTCTCCCAAAACATTTTGCTTCCTTAAAACCTGACGCATCCGCCCCTCATACTGCATCTTGCATTTTTTCATGACATTGCCGGAATGAACATTTTGGGGGTCATGGCAGGCCTCCACGCGATTCATGCCGACGTCTAAAAAGAAAAAACGGATGAGCCGTGAAAGTGCCTCTGAGGTATAGCCTTGGTGCCACCATGCTTTCCCGATACAGTAACCTATCTGGACCTTTCTGATGTGATCATTGCTCTTTACTGCACCGATACTGCCGATGGGGACATTGTCCTTTTTTGTGACGATGACCCATTCATAATAATCGGGGATGTCGTAACTGTTGATCCACACGCGAAGCAGATCTTTTGTGGTGTCAATACTTGCGTGCGGTTCCCAGGTCATATAGCGCGTCACATCAGGGTCACTGGCCCAGTTATGGTACATGGACCAAGCGTCTTGCAAGGTGAAGCGCCGTAATATGAGGCGCTCGGTTTCTAAAAGAACGGTCCCCTTATGTCGGATGGATCCAGTCATGACGGGTACTCCCATACGGATGAATTTGCTCTCATGTTATCATGAATTGTTAGCGAACAATGGGCTGGGCAAAGAACCGCCCGCCCTTCATTTATTAGGAGTAAAGAATGAGTCAAAAGAAAAAGGAAACAACAAAGACAAATGCGTTGCGCGTCATACCGCTGGGAGGCATGCGCGAAATCGGTAAAAACATGACCGTATTTGAATACGGCGACGAAATTATTATTATTGACTGCGGCATGGCCTTCCCTGACACCCGCATGCCGGGCATCGATATCGTCATCCCTGACTTTACCTATTTGCGGGAAAATCAAGAAAAAATAAGAGGCATTATCGTCACCCATGGCCACGAAGATCACATCGGGGCGCTCCCTTGGTTTATCAAGGAGTTTGACGTGCCCATCTACGCGACGCCGATGGCGATGAAATTGATTGAAATCAAGCTTGAAAACTTCAGGCCGAAAGTTCAAAGCAAAAAACTACAGGTCATTCGCGCCAGTGAAACGCTCTTCATCGGGGATTTTCAGATTGAATTTATTCATGTCAACCACTCGATCGCCGACGCTGTATCAATCGCGCTTCACACGCCCGTGGGTACCATCTACTTCACCGGCGACTTTAAGATTGACTATACACCGACGACCGTCAAGCCGATCGATCTGGGCAAAATCGCTGAAATCGGCAACAACGGGGTGTTAGCGCTGATCTCGGAGAGCACGAATGTGGAACGGCCGGGGCACTCCCTGTCCGAACGCGAAGTGGGGAAAGCTTTTAAAGAGATCTTTTCTGAGGCCAAGGGGCGGATCATTGTCGCGACCTTCTCCTCCAATGTCTTCCGCCTGCAGCAAGTCATCTCAACGGCTGAAGCATTCGGAAAAAAAGTCCTCATCTTAGGGCGAAGCATGTTGAATGTTTTTGAAGCCGCTGACAGTCTCGGCTACCTCGACTATGAACCTTCGACAATCATCGATGTGCGCTCGATTGATAGTTTGCCCCCCGAAAAGGTGGTCATTCTTGCCACCGGCAGTCAGGGAGAACCCATGTCAGCGCTTTCACGGCTTGCTTTTTCCGAGCATCGGAGCACTGAAATCATGGAGGGGGATACGGTTATTTTGTCCTCCAGCATGGTGCCGGGAAACGAAGAGGCCATCTTCCGTGTCATCAACGAACTGTTTATGAAAGGCGCGGATGTCATCTATGAATCGCTGGCCGAAGTGCACGCCTCGGGGCATGCTTGCCAGGATGAGTTAAAGCAGATCATCGCGCTCACCCGACCGAAATATTTCATCCCCTCGCACGGCGAATTTCGGATGCTGTACCGGCACGCCGAATTGGCAAGCCAGATGGGAATCCCCCACGATGCCATCATCTTGTTAAAAAATGGGGATATTCTGGAATTTACCGAAGAGGGGCAAGCGGAATTTGCCGGCTATACTGAAGGCGCGGGCATCCTGATTGACGGCTCAGGCATGGGCGATGTCGATGAATACGTCCTTCGCGACCGACTCCAGCTTGCCGATGAAGGCGTCGTCTCAGTTGTGATCGTCATTGACGCCGAAGCCAATCGCCTGTACAGCGAACCGGTGGTCGAGGCACGCGGATTCATCTATGAAAGCGAGATGAATCATGTAAAAAGCCTCTGCCAGAAACGTGTCAAAGAAATCGCGGACGAACTGTGGAAAAAGAAAAAGCCGCTGGGCGCCCATATGATGTCGGACGATATCCGCGACAAAATTCAAAAATCTTTGTTTGAATACACGAGGCGGCGACCCGTGGTCATCGTCTCTGTGGTCGCGATCTGAGATCAGTTATGGCCGCGTGATACACTGACGACGCTGTCGATGGCTTTGATACGGCCGACTAATCGATCGTACTGTTCCTGGTTTTCAACTTCCACCGTGACAAGAAGGTTCGCGCTAATGTCGCGCGCCGATGACAGGCGCGCGGACTGAACCGACACTTGTTCTTCGGCGATCGCGGCAGAAATTTCCGCTAATAAATTGCTTCGGTCACGCGCGATGACGCGAATATTGACCGGATAAGTCCGATGCGATTCCCTGTCCTCATCCACCCATAGGACATCGATCAGCCGTGAAGCGCGCTCCGCGTCCTCCGGCGAGCGGTCAAAGGCATTCAGAATATGGCGGATATTGGCGCAGTCAATACGGTGGATGGCCACCCCCATGCCGCGTGTCACATAGCCGATGATCTGGTCGCCCGGGACCGGGTTGCAGCAGCGCGACATTTTGACAAGCGCGTTCTCAAGCCCCTTCACCTTGACCGGCACCTCATTGTGTTTCTTCTTCTTTTTCTTGGCCGTGCGCGGCGGCTCCTGATCGAGGATGAGCGCTTCACTCACAAGGATATTGGCGGGATTATGAATCACCTGCCCTGACTTGGTGACCCGGTAGCCCAGTTTCACGCGCTCCTCTTCGGGCAGTGAACTCACATAGGCATCCCGGAGCTTGGGTACCACGCGGCCGGCCGGCAAGCCACCGTAGCCGACCCCCGCGAATAAATCGTCAATGGTGTTAAAAGAGTAGCGCTTTAAGATAGGCATCAAATATTCTTTTTTCAAGAGATCCGAGGTGTGAAAACCTGTTTTTTGTATTTCACGTTCAAGCAGTTCTCGTCCCCGCACAATATTCTCATCTCGACGCTCGCGCTTAAACCATGACGAAATTTTTGTACGAGCGGTACTGCTTTTCACCATAGCCAGCCAGTCTCGCGAAGGCCCTCTCACTTTGTCGGAAGTCAAGATTTCGACGATGTCGCCGTTTTTGAGCTCATAGGACAGTGACACCATACGGCCGTTGACCTTCGCACCGTACATGGAGTTTCCGATGTCACTGTGGATATGGTAGGCGAAGTCGATCGGTACCGCACCTGAGGGCAAGTTCACCACTTTTCCCATCGGAGTGAAGACGAACACTTCTTCGGGCAATAAGCCTTCTTTTAACGCATCCATATAATCGTGCGCGTCGCTCATGTCACTTTGCCATTCTAACAGCTGACGCAGCCATGACAGGCGCATTTCAAAGGTATCCTGTTTCCGGTCGGTCGCCCCCTCCTTGTACCGCCAATGCGCCGCGATTCCGTATTCAGCTGTGCGATGCATCTCCTCTGTGCGAATCTGGACCTCAAAAGGGATACCGCGATGACCGATGACGGTCGTGTGAAGCGACTGGTAACCGTTGCTTTTCGGCATGGCGATGTAATCACGAAAGCGTCCCGGAATAGGCTTATAAAGCTCGTGTACGAGCCCTAAGACGGCGTAGCATTCGCTGACCGTCGGCACGATGATGCGGGTTGCAAACAGGTCATAGATCTCGTCAAGCTGTTTGACCTGTTTTTTCATCTTGCGGTAGATGCTGTAGAAATGTTTCGGACGCCCTTCAATCTCCGCGCTGATTCCCATCTGGGCAATTTTTACGGTCAATTCTTCCGTGATTTCATTTAAATATTCTTCACGGTCCGAGCGCCTCTGCGACAGCATTCCGACCAATTCATAGTAGGCGTCCGGCTCGAGGTAGCGAAGACTTAAATCTTCCAATTCCCATTTGATCCGGTGGATACCGAGTCTTGCCGCCAATGGCGCATAGATGTCAAGCGTTTCGCGCGCGGTCGCGATTTGTTTATCGGGCTCTTTAAACTTCATAGTCCGCATATTGTGAAGCCGGTCCGCCAGCTTAATCAATACCACACGGATATCTTTGGCCATGGCCAAAAACATCTTGCGGAAATTCTGAGCTTGCATCTCCTCTTTAGAGGAATAGGAGATACGCGATAACTTCGTCACACCATCCACGAGCTCCTCGATATCGTCACCCAGCTGTTCCTTGATATCTTCGAGCGTGACCTCGGTGTCTTCGACTGTATCGTGGACCAGGGCGGCGGCGAGCGTATGCTCATCGACAATGCCCAAATCGAATAAGATTTTCATCGCGGCGACCGGGTGAATGATATAGGGTTCGCCTGTGGCTCTAAATTGTGTTTTATGGGCTTCTTTCGCAATCCGATACGCAACGCCGAGGGAGCCGTCATCCTCACGATGAGCGGCTTTTTTCCAACGATCGATGAACTCTTCCATCTCACGATCGATCTGGTGGAGTGTTTCCATTTGCTCTTTCGTATAAATGACGTTATCCGTCATGATCGGAGAACCCCCAAAGCTTCAAGTGTCCGCCACAGCGGCGATTCTGACAGAACCGGCCGGAGGCCGTTTCCATCGGAGATTTCCAGCTGAAACCCAAACGCCGGGGCGCGCAGAAGCCTCAACAGGCCCACTTCGTGAAATACAAGAAGGGCAAGGGTCATATCGAGTGCGTCTGCTTTCACATTATACCGATGTGAGACAAGCCACGCCAGACGAACAGGAGAAAATAAAAGAGGGCGCCCATCGTCTTTGAACATCTCGATCAGCTGCCACAAGGCAGCAAACAAGTTTTGACTCAATTCGGGGCGCGTTGCAACCGGATATTGTAAGAGATCGTTACCCGCCGTTAAATAGTCGTAAAGAGACGCCGCCTCGCGGTCATTTTTTGTCTCAGCGGCAGGTCGCACATCGACGAGACGCAGTTGGACGGTTCTTCGATGATTCCACTCGTTTATCTCAGGGGCCGCGATCATATCGACCACATCGCCGATGTCATAAAATGCCGCCTCGTCGCCTCGCCCGAAGAAAAGCGCGTCGAAGCTTTGCATCGATTCGTCCGGTGATCGCAGGGTCAATTTGAGATGACGGCCGTTTCCCACTCGCGCGATCGACTCAATCGTAAAATTTTCAAGCCATACGACAAGGCGCTCAAAGCCTTCGCCGGTGGGTTCCATCGATTCGAGGTTTTCCACGGCCTGAAGCTCAAGCATAAAAGCCTCCGCCTTGATGTCAGCCCAGTGCGGGATCACGCGATCCTCGGGATCCAGTGTGTCAAAATAAAGGGCCATATGCTCTTCAAAAGCTTTAAGGTTATCGGCTTTAAGCGTCAGTCCCGCAGCCCCTGTGTGGCCACCATATTTTTCCAGGAAGTGATCGGCCGTTCGGATGGCCTTGATCAGGTCAATATGGCCAAAAGAGCGCGCAGAGCCTGTGAGCCAGCCGTTGTCTTCATTCAAAGTAATCGCCGGAACCCGAAGCTTTTCCGCCATACGGGAGCTGACAATGCCCAACACGCCCGGATGCCAGTCTTTGCCGGCGACAATCGCGATGCCGGGCCTTTCTGCTTTTGAGGTAACCGACAAAAGCGCCTGTGAGAAAACGTCCTGTTCCACTTCACGGCGCTTTTGGTTCAAAAGATCAAGCTCAGCGGCAAGACGGTCTGCTTCCTTTTTGTCGTTGGCTAAAAGTAAGTCCATCGCAAGCCGCACATCGCCCATCCGCCCGGCCGCGTTCAGCCTTGGTGCGACAGAAAATGCAATGTCGCGCGCATTGATCTTCTGTGTGTTGGTGCCTGATACGCGGCACACGGCCTTCAAGCCCTCCGGCGCGTCTTCTTGAAAACGTAAAATCCCCTCCCGGGCGATAATCCGATTCGCACCGAGTAATGGCACGACATCGGCAATCGTTCCGACCGACGCCAAGGTCATCAGGGTATCGCGCACAGGAGAAATTTCTCCTCGCTTTTGGTCAAGCGCCAGAGTCAATAACAATGCCACCCCCGCGCCTGACAAATGTTGGTAGAGATGGCCCTCTCCCTCTAAGGTCGGGTTGATGATTGGCACGTCCAAAAGATCGTGGTGGCCCGTCGCCTGATGATGGTCCGTGACGATCACCTCAATGCCATTTTTTTTTAATTCCGCGACTGCAAGACCGGACGAGGTACCTGTATCCACCGTCACGACAAGATCCGGGTGATGGTATGAGATTTCGTCAACCAGCCCTTCTGACAGCCCGTATCCGTCATCAAAACGATCCGGGATCAGCCAATCGGGACGGACCCCCAGTTGATCGAAATAGCGGCAGAGGATGGCCGCGGCTGTGAGGCCGTCGGCATCGTAATCGCCGAAAATAAGAAGTTTGGGATGCTCTTTTTCTAACACCCGCAAGAGGATACTGCAGGCCTTGTCCATATCATGCAATAAAAATGGATCGGGCAAATCGTCCGACGACGCGTTCAGAATGACGCGGCGTTTTTCAGCCGTATCAAAGCCGCGTGCTGAGAGCACGCGCGTCAAAAGATCACCCTTGGCCGTCCCGTCATCCAGGAGTTGCCATGGCGTTGATTGGAGCCAATGTTCGGTCGCTTGTTTCATTCGATCCTTACCCTTGTCTCAAAAATAAAAGAGGCCCGTTGTACGCACAACGAACCTCCTCGTTTTCGTCCTTGAAAAATCAGCGCTTGCGCTTTCTGGCGGCTTCCGCTTTCTTCTTGCGTTTGACACTCGGTTTTTCGTAATGCTCACGTTTACGCACTTCAGCCAGCACGCCGGAACGGGCGCAGGAACGCTTGAAACGTCTCAGCGCACTGTCCAGGGATTCATTTTCTTTTACACGAATCTCCGTCAACCTTATCCCTCCCCTCGCAGTGGACTTTCTGAAACCCAGACGGATTCACAGTTCGCGAGTAGTATACAATGATTAAAGTGAAAACGTCAAACGAATGTCACTAAGAGTCACGAACATGAGGAGGCTTTAGGGCTTTGACAAAGGCACATTTCAATAAAAGAGAACAAAAAGGACGCCGCATAAGGGCGGTCGTGCTTGTTTTGATGGTACTTTTTTCTTGGTTTTTGGTGCCGGCCACACCCGTATTCGCTGATGAGACCAAGCCGTCAAGCTATGTCAAAAGAGCTGAGGCGGACATCACGGTCAATACAGACGGCACCGTCGACATTGTCGAGACCTTTTCCTATCATTTCCAAAAACCTATAGCGTCCATCCGCTTCGATCTGATATTCCCCTTTGAGGGCGAACCCCACCTCTCATCCATCGAGTTCGCGCAGCAAACAGGTGAGGGAGAGGATATATACATCCAGATACCCGAGCGAAGCGAAACAAAAGCGCAACCCTTTTCCTACACAACTCATCGCAAACGTGACCGCGTGACGGTCGACTTGAAAATGACCAAGATCAGCGAGGACTGTGTGTTTCGCCTTTCCTACCAGTGGAACCGCGGCGTCGTCCATAAGGAGGGCAGGGCCCTGATCGCAGGCCCTCTCCTATCGGTCCGCCCTGAAACACAGGTCGACACCATGCGCTGGACCATTACGCTGCCAAAAACCTGCCGCGTCGAAAACACCAGCATCATTCCAGTTGCCATTCACACGATGACCGAAAACAAACTCGATGAGCATGTCATTTCTTTTGTCGACAACCGCTCATTTAAAAAAATTGACGGCATCAGCTTCCTGATCAGCACCTCGACGGCTTGTTTCCCTTTGATCCTGCCGGCCTCTGATCCGTCGACCCTGTCGTCGATTCTCACCCGCGCGGGCAAAATGGCTACACGCCTGTCACGCTTGGGTCTTATGCGCGACCGCATTACACGCATTGTGCTGCCCCTAGTCGCCGCAGGCCTCATCATTTATGCCTTCCTTTACCTCATGCAATTGCTATGGGTCAAAGAAATTAAACCCGGTTATGCGCTATGGCCGGCCTTGGCACGCCCTGCCATGGTCGCGAAAGTCGCGCGCGTGAATCCCGATCAATCGCGCGTCTTAATAGCGACACTTTTGCAGCTGATTAACCGCAAGGAAATTGAATGGCTCGATGATGTGTTTATCTGGCGTAATCCGGAGCGAAACGATTTTTCCGATTTCAGCGCCTGGGAAATACTCCTTTTGCAGTGGCTGTTTACCTATGAAGGCGCTTACGATCATGTGCTCGCACCTGAACGCCTGAGACAGATGACCTACGGCGATGATTTCAAAGAATTAGCGCTTCGGTTTCAAAAACAAATTGACCAGCACTATAACGACAGCGGCCTTGTCAAACCGCGTTGGACGACCACTTTTCGCATCATTTTCATGGTCTTTTCATTTGTGTTTGCGCTGATGGCCGTGGTGCTGTTTTCAATTTCGCGCTCTTCCACCGCCTTTTTCCTTCTGATCCCCGCGGTCATCTTTGCTTTTGGCAGCCTGTCATTTCGCTTTTTGACGGAATCGGGCGTCAACCGCTATTTAGAAACTATGCGCTTTTCGAGCAAGCTATCGGATCCCAAAGAGATCATCGATTCCTGTGCTTCTCAGCTGAGTGAAATCGAGACCCTGATCAGTATCCTGCCCGCCGCGGTGGTCCTCGGAAAAACAAAACAATACATGCAGGGTATCCGTGAATTGCCCCGCCGTTCGTTCATGCGCGCGGCTTACGCCATTCTTCATGTGTACAGGCGCATCCCCATGCCGCCCAAAGAGGAAGATCGCACAGCCGACAACCTCGAGGAAATCACTCGGCTGCATTATGAGCTCGAAGAAATCGAGCGTGTCATGGCCGCATGGAAAGAGTACTTTGATAACTGCTTTATCTAAAGGGGGTCTTACGGGCGGAGGCGATGCACAGACAGGCAATCCCCTCCCCTTTCCCAAAGGCGGTTAAACCTTCCCCTGAGGTCGCCGTAATCGCGACATGACAAACATTAAGTCCCGTCATCTTTGCGATCTCTTCTCTCATCGGATCAATGACTTCCGCTAAATGCGGGCGCTTTGCCTCAATTGAAAAAGAAAGATGCAGCAACTCAATGTCCTTTAACGTGTCAAGGGCGCGCGCCACATAAGCCCGGCTATCCGTGATGCCCGCCTGGCACATATCGTCCGCCACTTTGCCCAAAATCCGCTCAGCGGAAAGCCCTGAAATCGCGTTTACGAGCGCGTGCAATACGACATCGGCGTCACTGTTCCCCAAAAGCGGCGGAGCATCAGGTATCAAAACGCCCCCCAAAAGGAGCGGACGTGACTTAAAAGCGACGTCCTCTTCAGTCATAAAGCGGTGGCTGTCTTGGCCGATGGCACAAAAATAGATTTCACGCGTCTTTGTCATCGCCGTACTCCCTCTTTCCCCGGGCTTTGATCACATGATACCCTTTGGCGCGCGCGACCGTCTCCACCCGATCAAAAAGAGATGAAAGTTCCTTTTTTGCCGAAGACGCCCCCTGCTTCACGCGGATCACGATATAGAACACACCCTCTGCCGCATGCTGATCACGGACTTCCCTAAATAAACGATACACCGTGTCTTTACCCGCGCGGATCGGCGGATTGCAAATCACAAGATCAAAGACAGTATCGCCCGGCACACCGTCTGCCTCTATAAACCGAACATTGGGGACACCAATCTGTTTGGCATTTTCTTTTGCAAGTGTCACCGCACGGCTATTAATGTCACTGCCTGTGACGGTCAATGACGGCCGTAAGCGGGCAAGCACAATGGCCATTACACCCGCGCCTGTGCCAAGATCGAGGACCCGGAGGGAGGTGTCCTTTATTTCTTTTAAAACACTTTGAAGTAAAAGCGTGGTACCGGGATCAATCTGCCGCTTTGAAAAGACCCCGGAATCCGTCACAAACGAAAAGCGTCTATCCTCAAATTGGCCGTGAATGATCGCTCTATCATGTTCAGCGCGGGGGGCGGGATCGTAATAATGTGAATGTTTCTTCTCCATGGATTACGATTCCTCTTTAGGGGCTCGCTCGCGCTCCCATTCTACAAGGTAGTTGCGCTTCGCCCAGGGTGTCTTTCGTAGCGCGGTAATAAGCGGGAGCCCTGCGACAAAAAGAACAAGCGACTGTGAGATGAAGATCGAGGCGATGCTGGCCGCGATAAGTGAGGGCGGCGGATGATCGGGTTGAATCAGGTAAGGGAGGTAACTGCCGACCACAAGTGCATTTAAACCGATAGGCGGCAGGAGTGGCAGAATGGTACGCCCCATTTTTTTGAAGCGTGAGTCTTGTTGTTGGGTGTCACCCAGTACCTCTTGGGCTAATTGGCGACGCCAGGGCTTGGCGAGACGCCAGGTCAAAACGGCGGACACAAGTGTCACAAGACTCCCCAAAATCACGTCCACCATGCCTAAGGGCGTTGGATTCAATAAATTGGCTAAGAGGCAGCCGAGAAATACCCCCGGGATCGCAGACGGGAACAGCGCCGGCAAGGCCGTCAAGGCCTCTGCCAGGCGCAACTGGATGACAGTAAAACTCATGAATGAGGTCGCGACAGTGAGCACCAAGTAGACCGCGGTGACAATCGCGCCCTGCGTAATTAAAGCGAGCGGTGCGCCTTTAACTGACGACGACGGCGAACGCCATTTCATGGCCGTTGATATCCCATTTTTCGCCCGAAACACCCGCCGGAAGCGCGTTATTATCGTCAAAGAAAATGATCTGGTCCGCCAGAACGTCCGTCATGATGGCGTCGGCATAGCGGTCCAGAACCGCTTCTCGCTCATCACGTTTGATAAAGAGTGTAATCCGATCGGTTACCTCAAAGTCATGCGCGCGGCGCATGGTCTGCACCTTGCTGACGATCTCGCGGACAAGACCCTCTTCAATGAGGCTTTCGGTGAGTTCGGTGACAAGCGCGACTTTGACATCGCCCGTACCTTCCACTGCGAATCCCGTCATCGGGACTTCTTCTGCCAAAAGATCCTCCGCGGTCAAAGTGTACAGAGTGCCGTCCACATCGAGTTCGATCTTGCCTTGCGCGTCTAAAGCGTCCATCGTCTTACGCCCGGGGAGCGCTTCGATTAGGGGGCGTGCCTTCGGAAGGTCGCCGCCCATTACACGGCCGAGCGTGCGAAGTTGTGGTTTAAAGGTGAAATCGATCAGACGGCGATCATCTTCTTCGAAACTCAATGCCTTCACGTTCAACTCATCTCGGACCAGTGATGCAAGTTCTTCTGACAGGGGTTCGGAACCGACGACGATCATCTCGGATAGGGGTTGGCGAATTTTTAATTGCGCATTGTTTCTGGCGGCGCGTCCGAGCGACACCCATTCAAGCACGCGATCCATGTCACGCTCAAGGTCTGTGTCAATCTTCCCTGTGTCAAAGACGGGGAAATCACACATGTGGATGCTTTCGGGGGCATCGGCTAAGCGATTTGCCACAAGGTTCTGGTACACCGTCTCCGCCATGAAGGGCGTGAAGGGTGCCACGAGGTAAGCCATGGTCACCAAGATGTCGTGCAACACGATGTAGGCCGTAATCTTATCCGTCTCCATATCCGGACCCCAGTAGCGTTCGCGTGAGCGACGCACGTACCAGTTCGACAAGTCTTCTACAAATACTTCTAAGGCCCGTGCCGCGGTGGTGATATCGCAGTGATCGAGACGCTCGTCGACCTCCCTGATCAGGGAGTGTAGGCGGCTTTCAATCCAGCGGTCCATGACCGTCTTGTACTCTTCCACGGGGAAGTGCTCGTAATCCGAACGCTGGAAGCCATCGATGTTGGCGTACAGAACAAAGAAGGCATAGGTGTTCCAGAAAGTCCCCATAAAGCGGCGTTTGGCTTCATTGACAGAATCCTCTGAGAAGCGGGCGGAAAGCCAGGGTTGCGAACCCGAGCAGAACATCCAACGCATCGCGTCGGCGCCTTCTTGATCGAGGATTTTTCCGGGTTCCACGATATTGCCCAGATGCTTGGACATTTTGACCCCGTCTTTATCGAGTACGTGTCCGAGCACCAGGCATGTTTCAAAGGCCTCTTTGCTGAAAAGAAGGCTGCTGATCGCGTGAAGCGAGTAGAACCATCCGCGCGTCTGATCGATGGCCTCGGAAATGAAATCCGCCGGCATGCGCGACTCAAATAACGCCTTATTCTCGAAAGGATAATGATACTGGGCAAACGGCATGGCGCCTGAATCGTACCAGCCGTCGATAACCTCCGGCACGCGCGTCATCACGCCTGAACACTCGGGGCATGTGAGGTGCACGCGGTCGATCATGGGCTTGTGGAGCTCGATGTCATCGGGACAGTCAGGCGACATCGCTTTCAGTTCTTCGATCGAACCGACGACATGCTGTTTATGGCAACTCTCGCACTCCCACACAGGAAGCGGTGTGCCCCAGTAGCGTTCGCGTGACAGGCACCAGTCGATGACGTTTTCTAAAAAGTTACCAAAACGTCCCGGCCCGATGTGGGGAGGAATCCAGTTGATTTTTGCGTTATTTTCAAGCAGTTCATCCCGAAGCTTGGTCATCTCGATAAACCACGCTGTGCGAGCGTAGTAGATGAGGGGTGTGTCACAGCGCCAGCAGAAGGGGTAGGTATGCTCCGTTTCTGTTTCAAAGAGCAATAAATGCTCTTTTTTCAGGATGTCCACAAGTCCCTGATCGGCGTCTTTGACAAAGACCCCCCGAAAATCGGTGACCTCTTCGGTCATCGTCCCGTCCGGGGCGACAAATTGGATGAGGGGAAGATCGTGGGCGCGGCCAAGACGCGCGTCATCTTCACCAAAGGCAGGCGCGATATGCACAATGCCCGTGCCGTCCGTCAGGGTGACGTAAGGATCGGCGATCACAAAGTAGGCGCGTTTTCCTGACTGGCGAATGCTGTCCACGGCATAAGGATACAGAGGCTCGTATTCACGTCCGACCAGTTCACTTCCACGATAAGTTTCAAGGACGCGGGCATCCTCACCCAAAACGGCTTTGTAAAGCGCTTTGGCGATAATATATTTGGGATGACCTGCACTCCCGTCCGGTTCATTATCCGTCTCGCAGAGCACATAGTCTTCTTCGGCGTTCACGCAGAGCGCGAGGTTAGAAGGCAATGTCCAGGGTGTCGTCGTCCAGACGGCAAAATACGTGTCAGGCGCATCTTTTGCGCGAAAACGCACATAGACAGAACGCTCGGTTATGTCTTTATAGCCCTGGGCCACTTCATGGCTTGAGAGTGAAGTGCCGCAGCGCGGGCAATAAGGTACCACCTTATGCCCTTTGTAGATCAGGTCTTTGTTCCAGATCTCTTTTAAAGACCACCACACGGATTCGATGTAGTCATTTTCGTAGGTGACATAGGGGTGCTCCATGTCGGCCCAAAAACCGATGCGTTCCGACATCTCCTCCCATTCAGCCTTATATTTCCAAACCGATTGTTTGCATTCCTTGATAAAGGCTTCCACGCCATAGGCCTCGATTTGTTCTTTGCCATCCAGCCCGAGGCGCTTTTCAACCTCGAGTTCTACGGGAAGACCGTGCGTATCCCAGCCGGCTTTCCTCGGCACGTAGTAACCCTTCATGGTCCGGTAGCGAGGGATTAAGTCCTTAATGACGCGCGTCAGCACGTGGCCGGCGTGCGGCATACCGTTGGCGGTCGGCGGCCCGTCGTAGAAAGAATAAATGGGTTGGCCCTCACGGTTTTCCATCGATTTTTCGAAAATATCGTGTTCACGCCAAAATGCGAGGATTGCCTCCTCACGCGGGACAAAATTGAGATCGCTATTAACTTTTTTATACATGGACGAAATACTCCTTTATCCAGATGATTATAGGATCTTCGGTTGACTTGTGTCAACGAAACAGGGGTCATTCCGGCATAAGGAGCTCGCCTTACTTCATGAACCTTCGTATCATTTTCATTTTGCGCTTGCTGTACGGGTGGTAGCGCATCGGCAGATCGAGCCAGGTGGATTTTTTCACGATGCTGCGCTGATGCGTGAAACTTTCAAAACTTCGCTTGCCGTGGTAACTCCCCATGCCGCTATGTCCAACACCGCCAAAGGGCATGCGTGAGGTGGCCAGATGGATGATCGTGTCGTTGATGCAGCCCCCACCAAACGAGCATTCATCCAACATCCTTTGTTCAGCGGATGCCCTGCGGGTAAAAAGATACAGGGCGAGCGGTTTGGGGCGCTCGCGGACAAATGAAATGGCCTCATCCAATGACGAGTAGCTTAGGATCGGCAAAATCGGCCCGAAGATTTCCTCCCGCATGATGGGTGATTCGGGTGACACTTCATCTAATAACGTCGGCGCGATGAATCGCTTTTCGTCGTCTGTTTGGCCGCCTACAATGATTGACTGATCCGCAAGCAAACCTTTCAACCGCGCATAGTGACGCTCATTGACAATGACGGGCATATCAGAATAGTCGAGGGTCGGAAAAAATGATTGAAGCGCTGTCTCATACGCTTCGATAAAGGCTCCTTTCACGCTTTCTTGGATCAAAAGATAATCGGGGGCCACACAGGTCTGCCCCGCATTCAGCACTTTACCAAAGGCGATGCGGCGCGCGCTTAAAAGGATGTCAGCCGTCTCATCCACAATGACGGGACTTTTGCCGCCAAGCTCCAGGGTCACAGGCGTCAGGTGACGGGATGCTTTTTCCATCACGACCTTACCGACCGCGACGCTTCCGGTGAAAAAGATGTAGTCGAATGCTTCTTCGAGCAAGGCATTGTTTTCCGCTCGGCCTCCTTCCACAACGGCAATGTACTCAGCTGAAAAAGCGTCACCCAATACCTTAAAGATGGCAGCGCTTGTCGCCGGCGCGTAGGCTGAGGGTTTCACCACGGCAGTGTTGCCGCCTGAGATGGCTCCCACTAAGGGCAGAAGGCATAACTGCAAAGGATAATTCCAGGGCGCGATAATGAGTGTCACACCATGGGGTTCAGGTGAGATGAAACTCTTGGCATGAAACTGAGCCAAAGGAGTTCTTACCTTGCGGTCCTTAATCCAGCGGGGGAGGTGTTTTATGTGGAAGCGTATCTCCTCCAACACCATGCCGATTTCGGACATATAGCTTTCCATCGTTGATTTATTAAGGTCCGACTTCAAGGCTTCATTGAACAGAGCCTCATTTTCCAAAAGCGCTTTTCGCAGCCTTTTTAACATGTCCAAACGAAAGGATAAGGGGCGGGTCGCGCCTGTGTCGAAAAAGCGACGTTGGCGGGTGACTAAATCAGATATATTCATAGGCTTCCTCCTCGATGCGTTAAAACTTCCATTATTTTACGTCTGAGCGCCTCGGCTTTGTCAGGCCTATTGCGATTCAAATATGTTTGTAAATCAAGCTCTGCCCGGTGGGCTAATTCGTCGGAGACCAAAATATTAGGAACTAACCTCAGCCAGGATAACCGCAAAATGTGGGTGACGAACGGGGCACCGGTATCATTGGCGTCGAGGGAGACCAAATAGTCTCGGCACCGTACAGCGCCGGCAATACTCTTTGCAATATCGCCGTCGCCATTATCCGTCACGGTCGTTCGATAAAATCGGATGCATTCATCCAGATCCAATAGGCCCGTTGGCTCACCTTGGGTGGCCAAAGCAAGAAGGCGCGCCTCCTCATTCAAGTCCATCTTTTCGATGACATAACTGATCTCGGTAATGGCGTGCAACAATGCGTCAGAAAAGCGGTACAGCAGTTCCACATACTGAGAACCGAAAGCTCGGTTGTATGCTTTACGCTTCAAGACAATAAAGCGATCCAGCGTTTCGTCGGAGACATGGATTTTCTCTGTGCCCGTCGTTGCGGTGAAATCAGGGCTTAACACGGCATCGCGAATGAATGCTTCAATATCCTCCCGAGCCGCCTTTTCGAGGGCCGTAGCATAGGTACTGAAGGCAAAAATCGACTGCTCAAAGGAAATGCCGGCATCCATGCGAATGCGAATCAGGGCACATAGTTGCAGGTCGTCGCTTGAAAAAACGATGTTGTGACCTGTCTTTTTTTTCCCGATGAGACCCTCATTAAAAAGGCGGCGTACTTGGACTGAGGACAGATTGGCATAGCGCGCAGCCTCCGCAAGACCGACGGTCTCCGTGACTGCCTCTTCGTCCACCTTGTGGATCGCGTCCAGAAGCGCAAAATCCATCCTGCTGTCACCGGTCGAAGCGTTTAATAGTCTCTTGATAACTGAAAGCGGGTAAAAATGTTCACGTTGCAATGTCCTGATTGCCTGAATCGTTTGAACTGCATCGGGATCGTACCAGGACATGTTCCGCCCGGTTTTTAAGACCGGGCGGAGCAAGCCTTCTTTGACATAAAACTTCAGTGTAGACACATTGACACCGGAGGCTTTGGCCAATTCACCAATTTTGACCAGCGGTTTCTCAGTTGGCGTATTCTCATTCATCCGTAAAAACTTTCTTTGTTTTTCTACTGGCAGTCGATGGCAATTTTCACCACATCAGGAGGGTTTTCAAGGGCCAACTTTAAAGCCGCCTTGTAATCATCCAGTTTGAAATAATGCGTGACAAAACCTTCCACACTGTAGATGCCGTCACGGATCCATTCTTGCACCAAATCGAAGGTATAGAGCCTCCTGCCCAGCCATTCTTCCATGCCGTGGGCATCCACTCCTACAATCTTCAACTCCTGCCACCAGATCGGCGTCTCATCAAAGCGAACGGCGCGCATATGGTGGCCGATCTTCACAAGCGTTCCTCTGGCCCGCAGAAGTCTGACGGCGGTGTGGTTGGACCAGTCACCTCCTATACAGTCATAGATGCGATCAAAGCCGCCAAAGAAGTATTTATTCTCCCGCATTCCGACAAAGACCTGACTGCCGCCTGTGGCCTTTGCGGTGGCCGCATAGGGATCGCCTTCGAGCACATGATCCGCCCCTAAACGCAGGGCAAAATCCTGCTTGCTTTTCACGCGCTCCATGATGTAGAGTTCACAGTCCGGCTCAACAATCTTAATGGCCTGCACAATGCCTAAACCGATAGAACCTGCGCCCATCACAAGGATTTTTTCAGATTTTTTAGGCGGGGCGCAAAGTACCGAATGGACTGAGACACAACTCGGTTCCAGCATGACGGCCTGTTCGTCCGTCAGCTCGTCGTAGATACGCGCAAGTCCCCTGGCAGGATAGATGAAGCTGTCACTCCAGCCCGCTCCCGTCACCAGTTCACCGTAAGGAGAGGGGGTCCCGTAATTCAGACAAAAATTGTAGTCCCCCGCCTCACAATAATGACAGCGCTCTTTCAAACCCTTCGTATCACATCCGGACATATAAGCGCGAATAGCCACCCGGTCCCCAAGCTTGAATTCCGTAACCTCTTCCCCGATTTCGGTGACGACTCCGACATTCTCATGTCCGAGATAGGTGTGCTTGGTTCCGGGGATCGGCTCCAGCGCGGAGTCTGTGCCGGTGGTCGCTTTAAAAAAACTGACATCCGTCCCGCAAAGTCCGCATGCAATATTTCTGACTCGCACCCAATCTTGGGCAGGCAGAGGAGTGTTGGGCAGATTTTTTTTGTACTTGACCGGATTAATACCGGTAAAAAGGAGACTTTTGGCCATCTTCGCGGCCGCTTTAGTGGCGAGGATACGAGGGATATCTTTGTCAAAATAGACGACTTTCATTTTGATCCTCCTTGATCAGGTCAGCATGCCTTGCAAGAGGGCCATATAATCATTCAAGGAACAGGCATACTCAGGACTCCCGACTGTTTCTACATAGCCCTTTTCGACCCCTTCGACAAATTCGCATTCTTTGCCCAATACCTTGAGTGCGCCGTCAATTGACAGAAATCGGAATAGGACAAAGGGACTACGCCGAGTGTAGATTCCATGACCGGATTTCGACTGACCGGCTTTTACACGAAAGTAACAGGCAATATAGGCGGGATCGCCCTCATGCTCTACCCTGAACTGATAAATGCGATCTGGCTGGCGACGGCAGAACGCCTGCATATCGGGGGCACCCAGTTTATTGTACTGACTTAATGCCCTCGTGATCATGTACAGGCTGCTTTTGACTTTCAACGCTTTTTCTGCGTCGTTTTTAAGTTTATCGTTTGCCTTGGTCATTATTTTCAGTCCCAAAAGCACACTGAGCACCGGGGGAAGCATGGAGAGTTTTCCCTTAATCGACGGAAGGGCTAAGCCACCCTTCAGCAAGGTGTTCATTTTTTTCACTTCAGAAAATGTCAGCGACAGATCCGCATTTTCAAGGGGACCCTGCACGACTTTCACCGTGCCGTCGTGAAAGATGAGATGACAGCAAAGAAGGTCGCCGCCGTTTTTCGCGCCGAACTGGACGGTTCCGCGAAAATGTTGGAATTTTTCGTGGAGCTTCGGATCATCGTCCAAGAGCACCTGCATGGTTGGAAAGGCGGCGTTAAAAAATAGCTTCGCCGTCATGATTTCCTGTGGAGACGCGGACATGGTGTTACCCCCTTCCTTTTTTAATCGTCATCCCAATTTTCATCTTCTTCGTATTCCATCCCCATCATCTCGCGCACCTTGTCAACGATGCCGTTCGCGTCGAGTTGGTAATGCGCGTAAAGATCTTCAGCGTATCCGATGGTGACAAAAATATCCTCAAGGCCGTGCTTTTTGAACATGCAGCCCTTGCCGGATTCGGCGATGACACTGGCGACCGCGTCGCCTAACCCCCCCAGCACATTGTGCTCCTCAATGGTCAAGATTCGCCGAGTATCGTTGACGGCCCGAAGCACCGCTTCCCGGTCGATGGGCTTAATCGTATGCATGTTGACGACGCCCACACTTAAACCATCCGATTCCTCCAAGGTCTTGGCTGCATTGATCGCTTGCAACACCGCAATGCCACAGCAAATGATGGTAAGATCCGTTCCTTCTCGCATCGTGATGGCACGGCCGATCTCGTATTCGTAGTCGTCGCTTTCATAGCATGGGGGTTCAAAACCGCGTCCGATTCGGATATATACGGGATCCGGTGTATTGACACAGGCCTGAACGGCCTTGCTCGTCTCGATACCGTCTGCGGGACAAATCACCGTCATATTGGGAATGGCGCGCATCACCGCAAAATCTTCAGTGCAATGATGCGTTGTCCCCGCGTGGCCAAATGAGATTCCCGCGTGTGTAGCGATGATCTTTACGGGCAGATTTTGGTAGGCAATATCCGTGCGTACCTGCTCAGCCGCTCGCAAAGAGGCAAAGACGGCCATCGTGGAAGCAAAGGGGATAAGGCCTGCTTTTGCCAGGCCGGCCGCAATCCCAAACATATTCTGTTCGGCAATCCCGACGTTATAAAAGCGGTCGGGAAACATGTCAGCGAAGTATTTAATGGCGGTCGTTTTTTCAAGATCCGCTGTAATGCCGACGATCCTGTCATCCTGCTCGGCCAGTGCGGCGAGCGTTCGCCCGTAGATTTCCCGGGCGGTCATTGTTGACGCGTCATAGGCGTTCCAGTTGGTTCCGGTAACTACTGACATTTGCTTAACCCTCCTCGCGGCTTAAAATACTCGCCTTAGCGCGATCGCACAAAGCGGAATCGCCTGAAGCGTAGTGATAAAGGACATTATTTTCCATGAAATCGACGCCCTTTCCTTTGACCGTATGGGCCAAAATAAGCACCGGAACATCGGTAGCAGCCCAAGCCTTTTCCAAAGCCGCATCCAATTCATCGAATTCGTGGCCATTGACTTCAATGACCTCCCAGCCAAAGGCGCGCCACTTATCCGCAAAGGGTTCCAAGGCCATCACGTCTTCGGTCATACCGTCAATCATCAGGCGATTGCGATCCACAATACCGATGACATTCCCCAGCTTGAAATGTGAGGCAGACATGGCCGCTTCCCATACACTGCCTTCGCAGCACTCGCCATCACCCATGAGGCAAATCGTTTTATAGGCCTTTTTCAGCTTCCTGGCGCCAAGTCCCAATCCCACCGCCATGCTGAGTCCATGGCCCAGACTGCCCGCGGAAGCGTCACAGCCTACGACCTTGTTGCAGTCAGGATGCATGGCAAAGGGACTGCCAAAATGATTGAAAGTTTTTAATGTTTCCTCCAAGAAATACCCTCGTTTTGCCAACACCGGAATATAGCCGGCTGCGGCATGGCCTTTAGACAGGATAAAGCGATCCCGATCCTCCCAGTCCGGTCTCTTGGGGTCAATGTTCAGATACTTGAAATACAGGATTGACAGGACTTCTACAATGCTAAGTGAGCCGCCAATATGCGCTCCGCCCGACCAGGCCATCACATCCACCATGGTCAGGCGCAGTTCACAGGCGATATCTTGCAACCGCTGTCTTTCTTCCGCCGGTAATGCCATTTCACGTCCCTCCTTAATATTATTCACAACTCGCAAATAGAGAGTGCTACTCTCTACTTTCAAATGTATCGCATCGCCAGGCAACTTGCAACGGATTATCGATAATGATGGCCCACAACTTGTGCAAGAACAACAAATTTGACTAAAATAGTCGCTAAAATAGGAGAAGTGACCTTCTTCTGCACACACAAAGGCAACCTCATTTTATGCAATCGTGGCGCTTGAGTTCACAAATATTTTACAATTGAGTGATAGTTTAGAACTGGAGTGAAACTCTACAGAGGAACTGTTTGAGGAGGTATTTATGTTAGAAAAATCGTTTAAGCTCAAAGAAAGGGGCGTCACCGTCAAAGGTGAACTGGCGGCCGGTTTAACCACGTTTATGACGATGGCGTATATCTTGGCAGTCAACCCCGATATTTTGAGTGTCACGGGCATGAATCCGGGCGGCGTTCTGATCGCGACAGCGCTGTCGTCCGCGATTGCATGCGTATGTATGGCGTTTTTTGCCAACCTGCCTTTTGCCCTAGCACCAGGCATGGGATTGAACGCCTATTTTGCCTTTACCGTCGTTTTGCAGATGGGGTATTCATGGCAGTTCGCATTATTTGCCGTTTTTGTCGAGGGTCTTATTTTTATCCTACTCTCACTGACCAATGTGCGTGAAGCCATATTCAATGCCATCCCACTGACGCTGAAACATGCGGTAGGTGCCGGTATCGGACTCTTTATTGCATTCATCGGACTGCAAAACTCAGGCCTTGTCCAGGGCGATCCTGCGACGCTCGTCGCCTGTGTCCCATTTAAAGACGACATGACCGGTGTAGGCTTGCTCTCGCTTCTGACCCTTTTGGGCGTTGTCTTGATCGGCGTTTTGGCCTACAAAAAAATCAAAGGCGCGTTGTTGATCGGAATGGTCGGCATTTGGATTGTCGGCATTGTTCTGCAGGCGGCGGGACTGTATGTTCCTAATCCTGAAATCGAACTATTCTCGCTTTATCCCGCATGGGGGCTGCCTGACTTTGCCGGGTTCGGATCCCTTGTCGGACAAGCATTTAGTTCGACGGCATTTGCAAACTTCAATATTCCTGACTTCCTGATCATCATGTTCTCCTTCCTGTTTGTCGATATCTTTGACACACTCGGCACCTTGATCGGTGTCGCGGACAAGGCCGGCATGCTGGACGAAGAAGGAAGACTGCCCCAGATTAAGGGTGCCCTGATGGCTGACGCCGTCGGTACCGTAGTCGGCGCGGTGACGGGTACATCGACCGTTACAACCTATGTCGAAAGTGCCTCGGGTGTTGCCGAAGGCGGCCGCACAGGCCTCACGGCCCTGACCACGGGTGTCCTTTTCTTATTAGCGATCATTCTCGCGCCGATCTTCATCTCGATCCCGTCTTTTGCGACATCTGCCGCATTGATTTACGTCGGGTTCCTGATGCTGTCGTCGATTGTGAAGGTGGACTTCTCCGATATTTCAGAAGCCCTCCCCGCCTATGTCGCCCTGTTTGCGATGCCGTTCTTCTACAGCATCTCGCACGGCATCATGTTCGGAATCATCTTCTACGTCCTGATCAACCTGATCACGGGCAACACGAAAAAGATCAGCCCGCTTATGTACGTCCTGGCCCTCGCGTTCATCTTGAAGTTCGCGCTGCTCGGATAGCATCGATTTAACACATACAGTACGCCTCTGTGATGAAATGGCCCGGGCTTTTGGCCCGGGCTTTTCATGTCGTATAATCATTTCAATATGAATAACTGGATGATCGCACTTCTGTCTCTTTTGGGCTTTAGCCTGTTATGCCTTTTGTACGGCTTTTGGATTGAGCCACGCTGGGTCAAAGTGAGAAAGCTAGAGATAAACATTTCAAACGATCATCCGGCCCGAGATCAGTCCATTCTCTTTTTTTCAGACCTTCACGTCGGCGCGAAGACGACACCCCGAAAACTGCAAAAGCAGATGCGGCAAATCGCAAAACTAAAAGCAGACGCCATCCTTTTCGGAGGCGACCTCGTGGAAGAGAAAACACCCCTCTGGGATGAATCGTTCAAAGCGATGGTCATCGAGACACTCTCCTCGCTTTCAGCCCCCCACGGGAAATGGGCTATTTTCGGTAACCACGACGTAGAGGCACCACGCTATCGCTTATGGACCGAAGACGTGCTTCAAAAATCGGGTTTTGTCATGCTTGAAAATGAAGCGATCAGCCTTTTGGGAATTCCTGTATGGGGCTTTGGCAATACGCACCACACAGAAGCCTACTTCGACGAAAAACGCTTCAACGAAAGCGCACAGGCTACGGACGATTTCAAACTCTACCTTGTCCATGAATCGGACTGGTTCCCAACCCATAGGCCGGCCGAAGGGCCGGGACTTGTCCTGTGCGGGCACTCCCACTACGGACAGGTTACCCTCTTTGGACTGCCGCTCATACGGCCGAAAGGCGCCAAGAAATACTGGCGGGGACACTATTCTTTAGCTCCCAACTTAGGCATGTTAGTCAGCGCCGGCCTTGGCACCGTGCATATCCATGCACGTTTTTTTGCGCGGCCGGATGTCATACGTTTATCGTTCAAGCGTTAGCCAAAAGCGTCTTCTTTTTTAAGATCTGCTCTTCCACACGATCGACATACAGCTTAATATCTTTTGGGTTGTGAACGCGCAATGCCTTCTGTTCATGGATCACCTTCGAGGAAGCCCCGCTCCCCAAGCCGATGACGGGCACCCGGTCACTCATCATGGCGACATTGTAAAGGGACGCGTGCCCTCCCCTTGTGAAGCCGGTATTTTCAAGCCCCGAACGGCAATTTTTTTGACGGTACAGGTAATAAGGGCGATACCCCTCTTGCCTGAGGCGCTCATGGGCCACTTCCACGGCCTCTATCAAGGCGGGGTCGGGCAAAAGTGTGTCCCGATCGTCAAACATACGATCTAAGAAAGAACCGCGCTTTATTGCCAAAGCGTGAAGCGTAATACTCTCAGGACCCAGTGCGATGACGCGTTCAAGTGAGTCTAAGAAAGTGTCGGAATCTTCTCCCGGAAGCCCTGCGATCAGGTCCATGTTAATATCCATAAAGCCCATCGAGCGCGCTAAATGAAAAGCAAGAATCGTTTGTTCAACCGTGTGGTGACGACCGATGCGCCTTAAGGTTTCATCTTGCATCGTCTGCGGATTAATACACAATTTATGAAAGCCGAACGCTTTTGCAATGAATAGTTTCTCGCGATCAATGGTGTCAGGGCGCCCCGCTTCCATCGTTTTTTCAACGTTCTCTGCGAAAGGCACATGCTGTAGTACCTCTTCAAGATAACGCCTGAAAAGATCGGCAGGGAGGCTTGTAGGCGTCCCCCCGCCGTAATAGACCGCTCGGATTTTGCCTTGAAACGTCCCATCGAAAACACCTTCCGATTCACGGATCACCGCGTTAACGTAAGACTCAAGCGCATTCTTTTGCCTCGTGGCATCCTGCGTGATAAAGCTGCAATAAAGGCAGCGGCTGGGGCAAAAGGGTAGCCCCACATAGAGCATGGATTCATGTTCATGAATTTTGTCTAAGATTTTTTCTTCCGCCAAGGCAGTCCGAACGGCAAGGCGCGCCTTTTGCGAAGTAAGGCGCCAATAACCTTCAAGTTCTTCCGTGGCCTTTTCCTCATCCATCCTTTGCAGCGCATCCAGCGCGATTTGCGTCGGGCGCACACCGGTCAATGAGCCCCAGGGAAATGAAATGTCTGTGGCGGCAGATAAGACGACATAAAGCTGCCGTTTCAACACACGTCGGATATCGTGCAAGGCAACCTGCTCATCGATCTGTTTTACTAAGTTGTGTTCCCCCTTTTTTGCTACCGCGAAGACCGAAGTATTGACATGGGTCGTTGTTTCTGAAAAGCCGCGACGTGAACCTTTACGCGCTTTTGCGGCGACAATAGGCGGAGTGACTTCGGAAATCACATGAAGCGGACGATCAAAGGGGGCTTCATAAAGACCTGTTTCATTTACATTGACATCCCCGAAAAAAGCGCGGGCGACATCGCACATCGCAGCCCATTCCCGGTGACCTAAAATCTCAAATACAACCGGCATGCTGTTTCTTTAACCGAAAATTCCCGCTTTACCCAAAAGCCAAAGCGTAAATAAAATGATGGGCTGATGCGCAAAATAGACCCATAGCGAATGGCGCCCTAAGAAACGGATAGGACGCGTCAAGCGATAGAACAGTCCTTCTTCTTTTGCAAGCGGTAACCCGGGCGCATAGAGCGTGTGGCCGATGGCGGCGCCGATGAGGAAGCATCCGAGCCATGGGAAAAGCGGCATCTGATCCAAAACATGCGCATTGGCCGCGGATCCGAGCATGATAAGGAAGGGATTGTTGGACCACTGGGGCAATACAGGTTCGATCATGGGGGCGATGAAGATGCCTATGCTACCCAAAATAATGAGCACGCCCGTGAAGTAGTGTGGCTGGTAAACCGTTTCCTTCGGCTTGTCCTGAGGCCGTGGAAACTGACTGGGAATCCACTCCTGCCTTTGGGCCCATTTTTCGACCGCGGCGTAGACAACCGTCGACAGGGCGACCACATGGATGACATTAAAGAGGATTATACCGACATCGGTAAAACCGTCCACAAAAATTGTGAGTGCCGTGGCTGCGATACTGAATAACACCATTCGGATTCCGCGTTTCATGCTGTTTCTGGAAAACCGGGAGCTGATGCCCGACACGCCCAAGAATACAGCCAGCACAATCGGCCTTCCCACCTGATAGAACCAAGAGTCGTATTGGAATGCGACGGCTTCCACGCCGTAGATATCGTAGAGATCTCCAATCGTATGGTGGAACATCATGAGGCAGAGCGCGATGCCTCTTAGTAGATCAATTTCAGGAATACGCCGTCTTTTAACCAGCAACTCGCCATTCATAGAGCATCTATCTCCGCTTGTCGGTCCAAATCAATATTGCTTTCATTTTAATACAAATCGTCCCGGCTGTCAGACCGTGACCCTCTATCTTTGTATAGTAAAGCGGCCCCAAAGGGTTTCCTTTGGAGCCGCAAGTGTCAATACCGAAACGATACGCGTATTTATTTCTTGCGCGGATACCTCAAAGCAGACTGCGCGGCGGCAAGTCTTGCGATCGGCACGCGGTACGGTGAGCAGGACACATAGTCCAGTCCGATGATCTGGCAGAATTCAATCGATGAGGGTTCTCCGCCGTGCTCGCCGCAGATGCCGAGCTCAAGCTCGGGCTTTGTTTTGCGGCCGAGCTCAACGGCGCTGCGCATCAGCTGACCGACGCCTACGCGGTCAAGACGGGCCGTCGGATCGACCTCAAAGATACCCACTTGGTAATACTTTTCGAGAATTTTGCCGGCGTCATCGCGGGACAGACCGTAGGTCATCTGCGTTAAGTCGTTCGTACCGAAGCTGAAGAAATCAGCCTCACGTGCCACTTCATCCGCCGTCAGGCAGGCGCGCGGGATCTCAATCATGGTACCGACCCAGTAATTCAGATCCTGACCGGACTCTTTGATCAGGCGATCAGCGGTGGAACGGATGAAACCGTTCAGGTATTCAAGCTCCTTCACTTCACTGATCAGGGGGACCATAATTTCGGGCAAGACTGTGATGCCTTCCTTTTGGGCTTCCAACGCTGCCCCGATAATCGCTTCCGTCTGCATCTCGGCAATCTCCGGATAGCTGACCGCCAAGCGGCAGCCCCGGTGACCGAGCATGGGGTTCAGCTCGTGGAGTTCGGTGATGATCTCCTGCAAGCGTTCATAGGTAAGGCCAAGCTCTTCGGCCAATGCTTTGACTTCGGGTTCTGCCGTCGGCAGGAACTCATGCAAAGGCGGGTCGAGCAGGCGAATGATGACCGGCAGGCCGTCCATGACACGGAAAAGACCCAGGAAGTCTTCCTGCTGCATGGGCTTGATCTTGGTTAAGGCTATTCTTCTGTCTTCTTCGGTTCTCGCGACGATCATCTGACGGAACAAGAAAACGCGATCCGCCTCAAAGAACATGTGCTCTGTACGTGTGAGCCCGATTCCTTTGGCGCCGAGATCGCGGGCAACTTGCGAGTCGTGCGGTGTATCCGCATTGGCCCTCACCTTCATCTCGCTGATCTCATCGGTCCAGTCCATAATCGTCTGGAAGTTACCGGACATCTCAGCGTCAACCGTCGGGATGCTGCCTTCGTAAACAAGCCCCGTGGAGCCGTCCAGCGAGATGAAATCGTCCGCGCCGTACACTTTTCCATCGATGGTCAGCGTTTTGTTTTTCTCACTGATCAGGGCCTCCGAACAGCCCGATACACAGCATTTGCCCATACCGCGCGCCACAACCGCCGCGTGGGACGTCATGCCGCCGCGCGAGGTCAGAATGCCTTCGGCGGCTGCCATGCCCTGAATGTCCTCAGGGGAGGTCTCTTCGCGGACCAAGATCACAGGGCGCCCCATCTCCTTGGCTTCGGTGGCCTGCTGCGCGGTAAAGGCGATCTGCCCGGTCGCCGCGCCCGGGGATGCCGGGAGACCCTTTGCCACATGTTTTGCAGCCGCTAGCGCATTCGTGTCAAAGGCGGGGTGCAAAAGCGCGTCAAGCTGCTGCGGGTCAATGCCCAAAAGCGCTTCTTCGCGTGAGATAAGACCTTCGGCGACCATGTCAACCGCGATCTGCAAAGCCGCCATCGCCGTCCTTTTGCCGTTTCTTGTCTGAAGAATGAAAAGCTTCGCATTTTCAATTGTGAATTCAAGATCCTGCATGTCACCGTAGTGGCGTTCTAAGTCATGCGCGATCTTATAAAATTGTTCGTATACTTCGGGCATCTGCTCTTCTAAGTGATCGATTGTGAAGGGCGTCCGGATGCCCGCGACGACGTCTTCACCCTGAGCGTTCATCAGGTATTCGCCGTAGAGTTTATTTTCACCGGTGGACGGGTTTCTCGAGAAGGCGACGCCTGTGCCGGAGTTTTCTCCCATGTTGCCGTAGACCATCTCCTGAACGTTCACCGCGGTGCCCCAATGTGAGGGAATATTATTCATCTGGCGGTAATAAACCGCGCGGTCGGTGTTCCATGAGCGGAACACGGCTTCTGTCGCGAGAATGAGCTGCTGCTTGACATCCTGCGGGAACGATTCGCCCTGTTCTTGTTGGTAAATTTCCTTGAATTTTGCGACGATGCGCTCGAGGTCATCATCGTTCAGATCGAGATCGTTCGTGATCCCGCGCTCTTTTTTCACTTGATCAAAGAAATTTTCAAAGTATGAACGGGGGATGCCCATCACGACGTCTGAAAACATCAGGATGAAACGGCGGTAGCTGTCAAAAACAAAACGATGGTTGCCGGTCAACTCAGTCAAACCTTCGGCCACTTCATCATTCAAGCCAAGGTTCAAGACCGTATCCATCATGCCCGGCATCGACGCGCGCGAACCCGAACGAACAGACAGCAAGAGGGGGCGTTCCGGATCGCCGAACACCTTCCCTGTCGCCTCTTCAAGTTCTTTAAGTGAATTGAAGATCTCTTCGGTAATCTCAGGCGCAATGCTTTGGCCATCACTGTAATAGCGATTGCAGGCTTCAGTTGTCACCGTGAAGCCATTTGGTACAGGCAGTCCCAATCCGACCATCTCAGCCAAATTAGCGCCTTTTCCACCCAAAAGCTCACGCATCGAGGCGTCGCCTTCGGCAAACATATAGACGTATTTCGTCATCCAAAATCCTCCCAATAATTGTTTTATGCCTCTAGGGCAGGTCAAATCTGCCTTTGAAATATTCCACTAACTGATCCATGGGCAGCCGGACCTGTTCCATCGAATCACGCTCTCTTACCGTCACCGCGTGATCATCCAGTGACTCGAAGTCAAAGGTCACGCAGTAGGGTGTTCCGATCTCATCTTGGCGACGGTAACGGCGTCCGATGGACTGCCGATCGTCGTATTCGCAAAGGTAATGCTTCACAAGTTCGTGGTAGACCTCTTGTGCGCCGTCTTTCAATTTGTTGGAGAGCGGCAGCACTGCGATCTGCACCGGTGCGAGGCTGGGCAAGAAGCGCATGACGGAGCGTATCTCCCCGTTATCTAACACTTCCTCGTCATAGGCCTCCGACATGATCGCCAGCACCAGCCGGTCGACACCCAGAGAAGGTTCCACAACATAGGGGATGTATTTTTCATTTTTCTCGGGATCAAAATAGCGCAAATCTTCTTTTGAATGCTCGATATGTTGCTTCAAATCGTAATCGGTCCGATCCGCGATTCCCCAAAGCTCACCCCAGCCAAAGGGGTAAAGGTATTCGATGTCCGTTGTCGCGAGAGAATAAAATGACAGCTCCTCTTGGGTGTGATCTCTGAAACGAAGATGCTCTTGAGGGAGCCCCATATCGATCAGCCAGTCTTCACAAAAGCTGCGCCAATATTCAAACCATTCTAAGTCCGTACCCGGTTCACAGAAAAATTCGAGCTCCATTTGCTCGAATTCGCGTGTGCGAAAAATAAAGTTGCCGGGCGTAATCTCGTTTCGGAACGCTTTACCGATTTGCGCGATGCCAAAAGGAATCTTGCGCCTTGAGGTTCTTTGCACATTTCTGAAGTTCACAAAGATACCCTGTGCGGTTTCCGGACGCAGATAAAGCTGCGACAAATTATCCTCTGTGACGCCCTGGAAGGTTTTAAACATCAAATTGAATTTTCGCACGTCCGTGAAGTCGTGTTCGCCGCAGGACGGGCAGGGAATTTCATGGTCGCGCACATAATTCAAGTAGGTTTCATTGTCCCAGCCGTCGACATGGAGCTCAATGTCACGTGACTTGTTCCAATCATCGATCATCTGATCCGCTCTAAAACGACCGCGGCATTTTTTGCAGTCAATCATAGGATCCGAAAAGCCGCCCACGTGACCTGAGGCCTCCCAGACCGAAGGGTTCATCAGGATCGCCGCGTCGATCCCCACATTCAAGGGGCATGTTTCAACAAAACGGCGCCACCAGGCTGCTTTGATTCTTTGTTTAAGTGTTGATCCGTAAGGGCCGTAATCCCATGAGTTGGCAAGTCCGCCATAAATCTCTGAGCCCTGATAAATAAATCCTCTGTTCCCGCTTAAGGCGACAATTTTCGCCAGCGCGTGTTGTTCCTTGGCCATTCAATCTCCTGTTCGCTAGGGGCGTTAATCCAATTCGTCTTCTGTCGCTTCGTCTTCTTCTGGCTCTGTGCCCTCGGCGGCTTTACGTTCTTCTTCTTCCATGAGCGTGACATGGCTGATCAGGCGCTCCGCGATCAGCGACGCGTCTTGCGCAGAGATACCAACTTGTTCAAACACGTCTTCTCCCGGCTGCCGGTCGATTTGGCGCATGATACGGCTCTGTTCTTCGAGGCGTTCTTCTTCCTCTTTGGCGCGCGCTTCACGCAAGGCCGCTTCTCGGGCCGCAATAATCCTGGGATGCACCGGAATGATGACATCCAGTTTCCCGTAACGATAGACGACGGATCCGACTCCGATTTCCTCACAGGCCAAGGTCACCTGATTGGGCGTCTCTGTCTCAAAGGTCGGGCAGGCACCCGAGGTCAGCTGACGCGCACGGCGCGCGGCCAGCATCGCGAGGACGTAACGATTTTCTGCGCGTGGCAGTAAGGCTTCAGTAGATGGATGAGTTAGCATGCATGACTCCTATAATTCTCAAGACCCGGCTTCTTGGCCCGTCTTTTATTCAAATTTGCAACAGCCCTCATTATACTGTCCCAATGTTACATTCGTCAACAAAAAGGCGTGCGATACGGCGCTTTTCGGCCCTCATGATGGCACTGATGTCGGCTGCGGCTTGTTCGACTTCGTCATTTAAAACCCAATAGTCAAAATGTTCAATCTGCAAAAGCTCTTTTCGGGCGGTCATGAGCCTGGCTTCGATCGCTTTTTCTGTTTCCGTCCCGCGCGCGTTCAGCCGTTCGCGCAGCGCCTCTTCGGTTGAGGACGTCACAAATATGATGACGGCATTCGGACAGTTTGCTTTTAATTCAAGGGCTCCCTTGACCGTCAAGTCAAGCAAGATATCGATATTTTGTGCAATCATGCGGTCCACCGGTTCCTTCGGAGTCCCGTAATATTCATCGCAGTAAATGTCGTATTCCAAAATCTCGCCTTCGGTCATGAGACGTTCAAAGTTTTCACGGGTGGTGAAATGGTAAGAATGCCCGTCGACTTCTCCTATTCTCGGAGTCCGCGTCGTCATTGACACGGAGTGAAAGCGCTGAGGATCCTCTGTACGCAGCGCGTCAATAATGGAGTTTTTCCCGACACCTGAAGGGCCCGATAAAACAATAAAGAGTCCACGCTCTTCGGGGATGTTGTCATACAGTGTCATGCGCGATGTTCTCCTTCTTGTCGTAATGGCAGTGACTCGGGATCGATGGATGATAGTACCACATGGTCGCTGTCCATGACAAGAATAGAGCGCGTTTTCTTCCCGCCCGTCGCATCAATCAGCGCAAAACGTTCGCGCGCATCCTGAATCAGGCGCCTTGAAGGCGCGGAATCGGATGTGACGACCGCGATCAGTCTGGAACGCGCGACAAAGTTACCGTATCCGACAGGGATCATGTCATAGTCCATAGGCACCTCTATTCCAAGTTTTGCACCTGCTCGCGAATCTTCTCGAGCAGTGTCTTGACGGCTACCACCGTCTCAGTCAAATCAAGATCGTTCGCCTTCGAACCGATGGTATTAATTTCGCGAAACACCTCTTGGATCAAAAAGTCGAGCTGACGGCCGACCGGCGCATCCGACAAAAGCGCCGCATCGAGCGCGTCCGCGTGGGCCTTGAGCCGCGTGATTTCTTCATCAATGGAGGCGCGGTCCGCAAAGAGCGCGACTTCCGCAAAAAGACGCTGGTCGCTGTACCATTCAGGGCGCTCTTCCAAAAAGAGCTCTTCAGCTCTTTTCAACAACTTCTCCCGGTAAATCCCGGGCACCTTAGGCGCCCTTTCTTCGATCAGCAAAATCGCTTCTCTCAGCTCCTGTACCTTCTCAAGCAAATCGGCCACAAGGCGTGCGCCCTCTTCTTCGCGCGTCCGATTCAATTCATCAAGCGCGAATAAAAGCGCCTCTTTTAGCAGGGCTTCAACTGTTTCCTCATCTTCATCGCGTTCGCCCGCGGTCAGTATCCCCGGCTGTCTGGCTAAAAAACCAGTCGGATCGGACAAGGGCTCCCCCGTGATCTGGGCCAGTTCCTCAAGCGCTCGAAGGTACGATGCCACAAGCCCTCGGTCAACCGTCACTTCACTTGACTCACCTGCGCCGGATTCATCGGTCACACGAATCTCGACGCGGCCGCGCCCTAAGCGCTCGGTCGCAAGTGTTCGCACAAGCGGTTCGTAAGAAAGAAGCCAGGCCGGTGCCCTGACCGCGATATCCAGGTAACGATGATTGACCGTGCGGCATTCTACGCGAAACTTGCGTCCTTCTTGCTGGCTTTCGCCATTGCCGTATCCTGTCATACTTTTAGCCATGTTCCACCTTCCCCTTAACCGCCGAGGCGAAATGTCCATCTTCGCCTATAAGCTGTGGTGTGAAGTTAATTTGATCAGACGCCACCATTATATAACGGACACCGTTAAGAAGCGGCCGGCTGTCATAAAAGGGCACGTGATGATGAATATGGCCAAATAGGCACAGATCAACCCCCGCCTCCTCCAGTAAATCACTGATCACAGAGCCCTTGCCTTTCTCATCAATGGGCGGATAATGCGTTAAGGCAATAAGGGGTTTTTTGCCTTCTTGTTTTTGTAGTTTTCTCAACGCGTGAAGCGACAACCCCAGACGGATCGCTTCGCGACGCAAGATTTTCTCATCGGCCTTTGAAAAATTGTCATCGCTTTCCAACAGCCAGCCGCGCGTCCCACACAGATGAAAACCTGCCAACGACTGCGCGTCATTTCGAAGGAAGTCCAGCGTCGAAAAATCGTGGTCCTGACAGAAGTCTTCAATTTTGCGGATGGTCGACCACCAATAATCGTGGTTGCCGCGAAGCAGGATTTTTACACCGGGGAGTTCATGGATCCAACGAAGGTCACCTTCGGCCTCATCTAAAGTGCTGGCCCATGAAATATCGCCGCCGATGAGAACCGTGTCATCCTCACCTACGACTTCTTTCCAGTTCGTTTCAATGCGCGCCACATGATCCGACCAGCGCGGCCCGAAGACGTCCATCGGCTTATCGACCGCGCCTGCCAGGTGAAGGTCCGAGATGGCAAAAATTTTCATTGCTTTTCGCCTCCCTGCTTATCTTCTTCATTGAAGTGTGAATAGACCGCCCGGGCAACTTCCTCCGGAATGCCTTTTACCTTTTGCAAATCATCCATCGATGCCTGGGCAATATTCTTCGTGGAGCCAAAGGCCAAAAGTAATGCTTTTCGCCGGGCCGGCCCCACCCCGGGAATAGTCTCCAACTTATAACGCTTGGCGCGCTTGTGGCGCCTTTGTTCATTATGGCGCAAAGCAAAGCGATGTGCCTCATCTTGGATGCTGGTGAGAAGATGGAGCAGCCCTAATCTTTTGGCCCGATCATCTTCTGTTTCTTGCTCCAAGTCGTCATCCGACAGCGCGAAAGGTGAAAGTTCAACGATTTCACCCGAAGAAAGGACCAGGCCGCGCGTCCTGTGCCGGTCATCTTTCACGATGCCCGCCAAAGGAATGCCGTAGGCTAGAGCCACCGGGTGGGTGGTCGACACATGCCCGGCACCGCCGTCTACCAGTAACAGATCGGGGCGGCGTCCGAATTGTTCATCGTCAAGACGCATGAGTCTTCTCGACAACACTTCTTTCATTGAAAGATAGTCGTCAATACCTTCAAAGCCCTTGATCGTGAAGACCCGATAAGAGGAGCGCTCCGCTTTCCCCTGCCGAAACACCACCATTGAACCACTTCGATCCCCCTGACCCATATGTGAGATATCGAAGGCCTCAATGCGCACAGGATCCCCGGAAGTACCCGTCAACTCCCCTAAGTAACGAAGCGTCGCTTCGATGGCGACAGGGTCCGATCCTCGCGAAAGAGAACGCCTCTCAAGCGCGCGAAGAGCGTTATATTGCACCATGTCGATCAATGCTTTTTTAGAACCGCGCTGAGGCCTGTGGAGCGTCACCTTCGTGCCCTTCATCTGGCTGAGCAGTGTCACGAGCAGCGCCTCGTCATCTACGGGTTCTGGGACGAGGATTTCTTTGGGGATTTGACCGGGAGAGCGGTATTGCTCGCGGATGAAGGAGGCAAGATACGCGCCGTCCTCCCCGCCCAGATCTTGCGCGAATACCTGCACGGAGCGTGACAGGCGTCCGTCACGCACTTCGAATTTGTTCACCGCGACTTCGTTGCCGTTTCGAGCAATCCCCAAGGCATCGCGTTCTCCGCCCCGCTGGTCCACCACGCGCTGCTCCTCGCGCAGACGTGACAAGGCCTGCCACTTGCCGCGAAGACGCGCAGCCTGTTCAAAGTCAAGGCGTTCGGAGGCTTCTTGCATTTCACGGTAGAAACGCTCAATCAGCTCGTCGGTCCTGCCGTCCAAAAATTGCAGCACTTCATCGACAATCGCGCGATATTCATCTTCTGTTATCTCACCGGTACAAGGCGCCACACAGCGTCCGATGTAATAGTTCAGGCACGGGCGCTCTTTACCGATCTCTCGCGGCAGATCTCTTGAGCAGTTGCGTAGCGGGAAAACGGCTTCCAACACTTTCAGGGCGCGGTTGATGTCGCCTGCAAGCCAGGGGCCGTAGTAACGCGCGCCGAGTTTCACATCGTCGCCGACACGGAAAGCCTTCATGACTCGGGGGTACGCTTCTTGCAAGGTCACGCGGATGTAGGGATATTCCTTGTCATCTCGCATGAGGATGTTGTAGGGGGGCTGGTATTCCTTAATCAGATTCGCCTCGAGGACAAGTGCTTCCAGTTCATTTCTGCACAAAATTGTGTCGTATGAAGCGATTTTTTGGATCATCATGGCGATCCTGCGGTCCACGGCGGGGTTCTTTGTAAAGTAGTTTCTCAACCGCTGCCTCAGGGAATTGGCTTTTCCCACATATAAAACAGAGCCCTGGGCGTCACTCATAATGTAGACGCCGGGCTCTTCTGGTACTAATTCAAGCTGTGCGTGAAATCGATTCGGTTGTAAGTCTTGATCCGTCATCCGAGGACTGTATTACGGCAGACTGGGCCCCATATAATGAGACAGTTCAATAATGGCCTGGCCTCCGTCTTCGCCGTCTGCGGTCACCTCTAACGGGTCACCGTCGACGATACCGAGCGATAAGACTCCAAGAAGGCTTTTCGCGTTCGCGCGCCGACCGTCTTTCGCGATATAGATACTGGCATTGTAGTTCGATGAGATCTGAATCAACATCGCCACCGCCTTCATCAGGGTTTCCTCTTTACAGTGAAAGATAACTGTTTCCTTCAGCATCGCGATCCTCCATAATGGCATGCACACCTAATCGTTCAGAGTCCTGTTCAGTATATGTTTTAAACGCAACAGATGTCAATTCTACAATGAACAACTTCACAGTGAAAAATAAAGCCATTTATTGACATTGTCGCCTAACTAAAGAAGCGCTCCCCGCATCAGAATCGCGGCTTCCCCCGTGTCTGAATAATAGCCAGGCCTCTTCCCCACGACATCTAAGCCTTGCGTCTCATACAGCCGGATGGCCGCGTCGTTGCTTTCTTTCACTTCCAGTATCCAGGCGTTACAGCCCCGGGTCACCGCATGATCGCGCATGACTGACAAGAGCATGGCACCCAACCCGATGCCTCGATCATTTTGATCCACGACGATGTTAAGGATCTCAAATTCATCAACAATCACACGCCCGATAGCAAAGGCATGGGGCTGCTCATTGTCTTGTTCAGGGACGATGACGAAGCTGACTGTTTCATCTTGGCCTTTCAGGCGATCCTTGTAAGCTCCTTCAGACCAGGGTGTGTGCCCTGATTGGGCATCCAGTGCCACAATGTCGTAAAGATCTGAAAGCGTGGCTTTTCGGACCAGCCAACGCGTCCCGTTGCGCGCCGAAAAAGCAAAGGGGAGATAGTAACGAAAAGGTTTATTTTTGGCCATGTCCGCCCGGTTTCATGCGTTCGGCAGAAGAAGACAAGGTATAACGTGCTTCGAGTTTGAAGGGGTCCGTCTCAACATCCTTTTCATCCAACATTTGAAGTGCCCGACCAATGACCGCAGACGCGCGTATAAAGGAATTGTGAGGGGGCGCCACATGGGCGATGAAAGGCAAATCCTCCAAGCACTTTCCCTTGTCGTGAAGCGCCGTTTCGATCACGGAGACGCCGTCTCCTAAAAGCAGCATTCGCTCGCCGGGGGCCACCCATTTCGATATTTCTTCGATCCATGCGTCGGCGGGCCTTGGTTTTTCTTCCATGAGAGGGGATCCCTCGCGCAGAAGGGTCGAAAATACGCGCCCGCCCCGTGCGTCAAGCATGGGGGCAATGAGCGAGTGACCTTCCCCCGCTGAGCTTGCGAGCGCTTCCAAAGATGAGACAGCGACCGCTTTTGCGCCGACGGCATAGGCCATGGCCTTCACCGAGGAAAGCCCGATGCGGATCCCTGTAAACGAACCGGGACCTGCGGCAACCGCGAACAAATCAACGTCTTTTAAGGTCAAATCACAACGTGTCAATAGTTCATCGACCGTGGGCTGAAAGGTGATGGAATGCCGGTAACCCATGGCGAGGGTATACTCCGCCAAAATGACACGGTCTTTTGCGACTGCGACCGACAGAGTCTTCCCTGAAGTGTCAACGCCCAATACGATCATGAACAATCTCCCACTAACGCCGCCATGTCGCGATTATCCGGGACATGTATCTGGAAGATACGGTCATCTTGTCCCTCCCCGTATGTGACGGATATGTCAATCACCGGATCCGGTAAAACCCCTCTCACGCGGTCACCCCACTCAACGACAGAAATCACCTCGCCTCCCACTTGCTCATCGAATCCGTGCTCAATAAAGTCCGAAGCGTCACGCAGGCGGTAGACATCAAAGTGGTGGAGTGTCCGGCCACCCGAAACTTCAGGTTCATGGACATGCAAATAAGTGAAAGTGGGACTCGATACATGGCTTTTGACCTTCAAGCCGGACGCGATACCCCGCACAAGCGCGGTTTTCCCCGCGCCGAGGCTCCCCGAAAGACTGACGGTGTCTCCCGCTTCAAGGAAGGAGGACAGCCGTGCTCCCAATGCGTACGTTTCATCGGGCGAGGATGTTTTTATCGAGTGTTCGAAAGGCATCTGCACTCCTCATGGTGAAAAGCCCCGTCGAGAAAAGACGGGGCTTTTTGTCAAACATGGGCATCTCTTTCTTATCTCTTGGAGAACTGAGATGCTTTTCTCGCCTTTTTTAGACCTGGCTTCTTTCTTTCTTTGACACGGGCGTCGCGAGTCAAAAAACCCGCCTTTCTCAACACGAGCTTGTGTTGTTCAGTATCCGCGTCGACCAGCGCACGGGAGATACCGTGACGGATCGCTCCGGCCTGGCCGGCGATTCCGCCGCCGCGCACGTTCACTACGATATCGTAGCGATCTTGTGTCCCTGTCTCGACGAGCGGCTGGCGCACGATCATGCGCAGCGTTTCGACGGGTAGGTATTCTTCGAACTCTTTAGCGTTGATGGTAATTTTTCCTGAGCCGGGGTACAGGCGGACGCGCGCGACCGCTTCTTTTCTTCTTCCCGTCCCATAAAAGAATTGTGTGCTTCCTTTAGTCATATCGTTATTATCCCCCAGGTCTACAATTCAATCTTAATAGGCTGTTGGGCCTCGTGTTTATGATGCGGTCCGGCGTACACCTTCAGTTTACGGTACATCTGGCGGCCGAGCGTATTTTTGGGGAGCATGCCCCGAATGGCTTTTTCCAGCACGCGCTCAGGATGTTTTTCCATCATCCGCTCAAAAGGCACTTCGCGCAGTCCACCCGGATAACCCGTGTGGCGCCGATACAGTTTTTGTTGTTCTTTTTTGCCGGTGACCACGATTTTATCCGCATTCACCACGACCACAAAATCACCCATATCCATATGAGGGGTGAATTCCGGTTTATTCTTACCGCGCAAGATCGCGGCGATCTCCGTCGCCAGACGGCCGAGCACCTGACCTTCCGCGTCAACCAGATACCAGTCACGCTTTACATCGCTCGCTTTTGGCATATATGTTTTCATATTAGACGATTGTCCTCCCGCTATTTTCACCGCACGAATCGCGCGCGGCACGAGCCACATCTTAACAGGCCTTTCTTGGCCTGTCAACAGCTTCGTTGAAATACGTCACAGATGCTTTCGATTTCGCTCGATTATCGTTCTTTTCTCGATTTATCGCGTGCTTCAAACACGTTTTTTCGATGCTTTTTCACATAGATAAGCAGCGCCATAATACCCGCGACAATGGCCCCGATGACGGCTAAAAGTCCTACGGCGGCAAGAATCAGGATGGACGGTTTGGTCTGTCCGATGCCTCCGGTGAAAAACACATCCTCCCCGATGGAGGGATCTGGTAAGTACTCGGTGGTAGGTTCCGGCTCCGGCTCGGGTTCCGTTTCGAGCGGGGCAGGCAGTTCGTTTTCTACGATGGGAATCGCAAGAAGATCCTGCGGCTCCTTTTCAGGGACGCCCATGATGCGGGCCGCTTCTTCCATGACCGCGCTCACCGGTATCGCTCTTGCCAAAAAAGGTGAACTGCTGATGGGCGCGGGGACAATCCCGAGCGCCGCACAGATAAAATGGCGCCCGTCGTTTGTATCCCCCGATCCGACAAGACACATACCGGCCTGGGGCGTGGTACCTGTTTTGACGCCGGTGTAGCGCTCATAATAACGCGACTCAAAGTAATCCTTACCGTAGATGACAAGCGCGTTCGAATTCCCCATGGTGCCCCACCATGCTTCTTCATGCTGAGAATTGACGGGCATGCGGTAATAGCGCATGGAGCAAATATGCGCGATGAGGGGGTGTTTCATCGCTTCTGCCGCGATCAGGGCAATATCGCGCGCGGTGGTGTAGTGACTTTGATCCGCCTCATCGAAGCCGGCGGGATTTGTGAAATGTGTGTTTACGGCGCCAAGCTCTTGAGCGCGCTCATTCATCCGCGCCACAAAAAGCTCCTGTGAATAAGAAGCATCGTTTCGTCGCTCCTGATCCACAGCGCCGTAAGCGCCGCCATAGTTTTGCGCGATGACGCGCGCGATGTCATTGGCCGAGGCGATGAGAAGCGCCGCCAGGCAGTCAATCGTTTTTAAAAGATCGCCTTCATTCAATCCCTTGATCCGGGCGGAATTGGGATCCATGAAATAAAGCGATTGACCGGAGACGGTAAGCAAGCGATCGGGGTCGAAATGACTGTCTTCCACAAGCAACAGCGCCGTCATAATTTTCGTGGTGCTCGCGTTCGCCCGCCTTCGGTCCGCGTCTTTTTCCAAAATCACCTGTCCCGTATCCGCGTCGATCACGCAATAAGAGCCGATTTGGACATCCTCAAAGTCGATCCAACCTTCCCGCGCGGCAAAGACGCTCGCCGGAAACGCGGTCAGAAGTAAGATGATAAGAACGGCAAAAATAATGGCTTTCTTCATGCGTCCACGCCCCTTTCGTGATCGTGCTTTCTTACAGCCTCAAAGATCGTATCCTGAAGCGAGTCGGCGACGGGAATCATCGTCAACGGCTCTTTCTTTTCAAGTGAGGCCCGAAGCGTCTCCCAGATCGGCACGCCCGATTCTTCGGCGAGCATACAGACCGCGTCAGCCTCCGCACGCCGCGAGGCCTCATCGCCCAAAATCGCTTTTGTGGTTGTTTCGATGTCAAGCAAGGGCGAACGCTCCTGTACGTAACAGACGATGGATGTGTCTTTTTTGTCGGAATGGCGTGCCCAGCAGGCAATCGCATCCGCTGTCTCGCGGCCGATCAAATAGTCTGTCTGGTCGTATATATTTCGGATAATTCGCAAGCATCGCCTGTAATCGTTGCTTGCGACCGTCACCGATTGGTTCAAAAGGTGGATCTCATCTTCGTTTAAAAGCGGTACCTCTGCCTGATCCCATTTTCCCATGATGTCTAAAAGGCGACTTTCATCACGACCTGTCACTTCAAACAGAAGTCGCTCCAAATTCACCGGCCACATGACGCCGGGATCGTCCGAGCGCCTTCGTCTTTTTGCCTGCATCATCTTGCCCGTTTCAAACAAGGTCCTCAGGATCGCCGGTTCGTTTTCTCCGACATAGACAGCGTCGATCGGAAGCTCGAGACTGTTGGCGTACACGAGCCCCGCAAAGAAGCTCAAATGATTTTTATTGACCACATAGGTCATCGAATCTTCGGGTGTTTTTTCCGCCAGGATCAGGGCCAAAGACGCGGTGACAAGCGCTCCTGCGGTGAGCACTTCCAAAATATGTCCCGGCCCCCAAAAAATCGGATCATAGCCTTGTGCATTCAAGGCTTTTTCAAAAGATTCATCGGCCGCAAGGCCGCTAAACTCTCGGTAACGCGTATCAAAGCTGTCCTCAAAAGAAAAAGCCTTTTCATGGGACTTTAAAAGCCATGAAATTTCAGAGGAACGTCCGCCGTTTTGCGACACAAAAAAGATCTTTTTATACGCACTCATCATACGAAGCGAGGATACGGCCATATCGTCCGTGATCACGGCCACGATCAGGGGTTCTAGCGGGTTGTTTCGCTTTTCATCAAGCTTTCTTAAAAGGGTCAGAAAAATGGCGCTTGAGATGTCCGAAAGACTGCCCGTCGGGAGTCGGTCGCCGTTCAAAAGATAGTAACGTTCAAGGTAGGCATTCAGGGGATGGACAGGCCAGTCGAACGCGTCGCTTTCGGCGGTGAGTGTTAAGAGCGCTTCATCCACGATCGATTCCCACACTTCGAGTGAAAAATTTGGCATAAAGCGATGGAAAAAAAGAGCCATCGTCTCGGCCGGTGTCTTTTCAAACATCGCTTCCAGGGGCAATGCCTCCGGCAACTTTTCCGGGATAAACAGTCCGCCTGTTTTTGACAGTCCGCGGTAGATCGCCTCTTCAGAGCTTGCGGGGGCTCCGCCGCGTGTGCTGATGTAGTTCATATCTTGTCTCATCTCCTCGTGTCCGGGAATGTGTCGCGGTACATGTCTAAAATCTCTGCGATTGAGTCTTCATCCCTTTGCTCTTCAAGCACGCGTTCAAGCCAGTTCAAGCGTTCAAGACGCGCCTCATTTCTCAAAATGACCGGTCGCAGGACAAAAAAGAACAGTAAAAAAAGAAGGGATGCCGCGATAATCGCAATCGTCAATCCCTGGATGAGTCGGACAAGGCTGCTGTGTTGGCGCACTGAGCGGGACATATCGCTTTCTTCTAAACGATATACTTCCTCTTGCTCGCGCTTGCTGGCCATTTGGACACGGCCTATGCCGCCATCGTTGGCGGCGCGTTGCAGGATTCCGCTTTTGGCCATATGGGCCCGAACAGGCATGAGCAATTCCTCGCTTTTTTTACGCCTCGAATCGCGCGCTTCTTCCCGTATGCGCTCTTCGCGTGCGGCGATGCGGCAGCGGTCGACCGCTTTTGAAAGTGCGGCGTCGGGAGAGGCAAGAAGCACTTTCTCAAACTGTTCCTCGGCCTCACGAAACTGGCGTTCTCGGGCTAAGATCACGCCGTAAAGCGATGAGGCCTCCGCAAATTGCGGCCAACTGGCTGTCAGCTTGTCGAGTGCAATTTTTGCGATGTCCGTATTCCCTGTGACGGCCTGGTCGAGCGCCCGATTATAGACCGACAAAATGCGTTCTTGCTCGGCTTCAGAAGCGATTAGTTCAGGGGGCAATTCGGTGAGCGGTTTCCAGGTCGAAAAGACGCGCTCCCAGTCAAAGGATTCCGCTTTGTTTTTAGCCTGCGGCACAGATCGTTTCGCTTCCATTTGTCGCAACTGTCATTCCACCTTTCCGATTTTGTGTCGTGACCATTAAACCACAATCGTTAAAATGTGAATCTTCAACGAGCGTTTTTTGCACGGTTTAAACTTCGAACGAAGGGGCGTACTTCGCCTGCAAGATAGAGCGATCCGGCAATGGCCACCATGGCATCTCGTTCACCGGCAAGTAAGATAGCACGTGTCACCGCGTCTTTCGGATCTGTGAACGATTGAAAAAGAACCTCTTCCCCTTGATCTCCCATTAATTCTTGGGCCTCACGCATGAGGTCTTCCGCGTGAAACCGCCGCTCATCCTGGGGTTCTGTGCCCACCACCGCCGCAATCTTATAGTCGGTATCAACCAGGAGTGCCTCGAGCATCTTCCGGTGCTCTTTATCCTCCAAAAAGCCCAGCACGAATACGATCGGTGTACGCCCCGAAAGCTCCGCGAGGCTCTTTCTCAATCCCAGACATCCTTGCAGGTTGTGTGCCCCGTCAAGCAGGACTGTCGGGTCTTCCAAAATGACTTCCATACGGGCGGGCCATGTGCAGTCCAAAATCCCCTGCTTCACCGCTTGCTCGTCCGCAAGCTTCGTATCAAGCGCGGCCTGTGCGGCCATGAGGGCATAGATCGGCTGGTAAGGCGCGAGCATTTTCGTGTGGTATTCAGCCTTTGTGGTTTTGAAACGCTGTCCTGTAAAGTCATGCGAGAGAAGCTCAAAATCCCCGTAACCGATAAAAGAAAGGGGGGCCGAAAGCTTGGCACATTGTTTTTCAAGTACCTCCCTTGCGACAGAGGCGTCTTCGTCTGAAATCAAAGCGTCCTCCGGCGCGTAAGCATAAACAGGGCAACCTTTTTTAATGATGCCCGCTTTTTCGCCCGCGATCGCGCGCATCGTACTGCCCAAACGCTCCATATGGTCAAATCCGAGTGCCCCGATCAAAGAGGCCAGGGGTTTCTCGATGACATTGGTGGAATCCAGTCTGCCGCCCATTCCGACTTCTAGGATCAGAACGTCGCATTTTTGCTCTTTGAACCATAAAAAAGCAAGCGCGGTCATAAGGTCGAATTGAGTCGGAGGGATCCCGCCTTCTTCCACCACTTGACGTGCGGCTTTTTCAATCTTCGCGATCAGCCTCACAATCGCTTCATCGGGGATTTCTCCAAAATGAAAATCTTCATCAAAGCGCTTCAAATCTTTCGCGCCGTCTAACACGCGGATGCGCTCGTTAAAGCGCTCAAGATAAGGCGAGGTGTACCAACCAACCTTCAAACCCGCGTGGCAGAGGATATGCGCCAGATAACTTGTGATGGACCCCTTGCCGTTGGTGCCCGCGACGTGGAAGGCGGGAATATCGCGCCAGGGATCAGATAGCGCCCGATAAAGCCTTGCGGCGCGGTCGCTGTGGTCATTGTCCGCAAATTTCTTCGCGCTCCCGATCGTTTGAATCGCCTGCCGCATGAGTGCTTCGGCGTCCACCGGATCCTGTTTTCGAAAAACATACAGTTTGCCGGAGACACGGTTCGCTGAGACGACGAAGATGAGGGCAATCAGTTTGCCAATATCCAGGGTGCCTTGGAAAAACTCGGTCGTGATGCCCAACACGTGGCGCACCAGATAAATGCCCGCGTATTCAAACACAAAGGAGATGGTCAGCCTTGAGCCTATAAAACGAAAGAACTCTTCACCGATCTCCGCCGACGAGCGAAACACCCACAGGCGGTTGAGCACGTAGGCGGCGAGCACTGAAAGGATAATCGCGGGCACATCCGAATAGTACCAGCGGTCAAGTCCTAACCAACGGCTCATGAGCATATAGATGAAGACGTTGACGAGTGTCGCCACAACGCCCGAAACAAAATAGCGTAAAAACTCGACGGTAAAAAACAGGTCGATTAAGTATTGTTTAATTTTCTTCATAGTTCATCTGTATCGCCCGGTTCGTCGCGTCCTTCACGCAGGTGGGCGGAGGGGCGGATGCCCGGTATTTTCTTGTCATTCCCGTTGTGACGTTTTTTCTCGTGTTCCTGCACGATGGCCTCCAAGGATTGCCAGGCTTCTTCGGGATCGGCCAGGACGGGGGCCTCGGCTAATGGGAGCTGTTCGAAGGCAAGTTCGCTGTCAAGGACTTCGGGCGCCACAGGAACAGGTTCTTGTTCAATCACAACGCTTGCCTCTTCTTCAATCACATCTACTGTATCCGTTACTGTATCGGTTACTGTATCCGTCTCTTGCAGATCTTCCAATGTCAGCTCCGGTTCTTCTTGAGCGGCCCGTTTGGCGCGCACGAGAAGCCAGATGACAAGCACTAAAAGGAGTAACAGTAAGGCGACACCGCCTACAAAGAAGATGAGCGGAATGCTTACGCCGAACAACTGGATGTCGTTGGCGCTGCCCACGATGGCCTCGGAAGGTACGTAGGGTTCGGTCGCAGGCGGTTCGGTGGGCGCTGTGACAGGTTCTTCTTTTTCCAAGAAGCTTCCGGCCACAGGTACGATCCACAGTTCTTCTCGGATTAACGAGTCGAGTCGGGCGTCATAGAAGTATAAGTTGACATCGTCTGAATCGTTCATGCGTAAAGCCAAAAGGTACAGTTCGTCCGATACGGGCGGCAGTGTGTCGTCAGCTCCTTCGTCCAGGTATTGGTCATAGAAAGATTTTGACAGGTAATGTCCTTCTGCTGCTTGGTAGCCGGGTACTTCTTCGCCCCAAATTTTCAACGTTGTGAGCAAAAATCCTGTAGGTATCGCCTCTTCAGGTAAGACAGAAAAAGTGTAAAAGCGAGAGGACCATTCAGCTCTCATGTAGGGGACAAATAATTCTAAAGCGTCGTCGTACAGATAAAAGCCGTCCTCCCCCTCCTCTGTCGCCAACCAGTACAGCGTATAGGGAAGGGTTTCTGAGCGGTAACCTGTCACATGTTTGTCAATCCATTCAACTTCAGCGGGCTCAAAACTCAAAGGTACTGTATCGTCCAAGGGAACACTTTCAGGAACAGTCAACGAAACTCCATCGTAACGCTTCCCGATTAAGGACTGCGCCGGATGGTAAGGCACCGTCACTTCCGATGTCGTCGATGTCGTTGTTGTCGTCTCTGTTGTTGTCGAAGTCGTTGCCTTCGTTGTCGTTGTGTTAGTGGTTGTCGTAGTCGCTTTGGTGGTAGTGGTGGTGGGGGCAGCTTCGGTCAGGTTGATCGTGATGGAGGAACCTGCCTGAATGCTGTTATAGTTGCCATCTGAAGCCTTGTCAATTTTGACTATCGCAGAACCCTTCGCTTTAACAAGAAATACTAGCTGTAGCGCTTTATCGACATTTTTTCCGTCATCGAGATCTGGATATATGCCTATCCCCGCACGTAACTTTCCCTCACCTGTAATGTTCACAGAAGCACTTTGTGCAATTGCAGAAATATTTGCAACACTTTTGTACTCAAGTAAGTTTGAGTCATATGTCAAATCAAACTGGAAGGTGCGAGTTAGAGCCTTCGGAGAAAATCCCACAGTTATCGTGATGTTTTTTCCTATTTCAGCCGAACTAGGTCCTGAAATTGTCGCCTTCCGATCAACTGCCGCCACAGTCTGTGGGAAAAAAATTCCTATAACCAAAACAAGCATTAGTGTAATGGTGGCTATTTTTTTCATTATTTTATTCTTCCTCATCACTCAATCATCTTCTCCCAAAGTTATTACTCTTGAGAAATAGCACGATTTTTATACAACCAGTCAAAAACGGCAGAGATATCGTTTGAGTTAATCTCGCCATCGCGATAGACATCCATGCCTTCTTTTTGAGCATCAGTCATGGTCATATTCCTATATAAATAATCAAAAATGGTCGATATATCGTTCGTGTCAATGCTTCCATCTCCCGTAACATCACCGTGAATGATCACTGTCAAAGCACGGAACAGCTTACCATTATCATCAAAGACTTCGATCTTTGCGCCTGTTCCCAAAAGTGTACTGCCGGACGCCTGTTTTCCTTTATGGTCGAAAGCTTTTGCGCTGTAACCTTCTGGGATATTAAGCGATTCCAGGATCTTTCCGGCCTCATTCCTGCCATCTTCAGACCATGCATTTTTAAGATAATCGCCCTTGATCACATAGCCATCCTTTGTAGATACTGTCTCACCCGCTGTGACATTCAGTGTATATGGGCGTTTATGGCCGCTTTCAGAAATGGCTTCAATGATGATTTTGTTTTCACCAGTTGAGAGCTGGACAATTCCTGTATTTGTCACCGTACACTTGGCGTGATGGGGTGTGGCTTGGATGGTGAGGCGATCGCTTGCACCGTTAAGGGTGACGGTGTATTCGTAAGTTTCAGCGTGAAATTTAGGACTCAATGTGCCCTCTGAAATGGAAAGCGATTTTAGCCAATTATTGCGACTCTTGTTATCGCTGGGGTAAGGAGCAGGTGATTCCGGCATATTCGTCATGACAGGAATACGAAAGACATAGGCCGAGTCAAGAAGATTTTGACTTTTATACATCGAGTAGACACGGCCTGCCTCGATGGAAGGCGCATAGACGTTACCCATATATTGATGCCAGTATGTGCCGTATGTGTCACCATCGATATTAAATTTCTGCAAGTAAGGGGTATCCTGCCCCGGATTAATGTAGCCCTTTCCGATCCAAAACGCTCCTCCGACAATCGCGCGCCACTGATTGTTCCAGGGAAGCAAGTAATTTGTTTTTTCAGCCGCCGTCGGGCCGCTGCCCGAACTGCCGTAACGCGCATACTTCAAGCCGTTAATGATCGGGCTTGTGCCCGCGGTGGCCCCGATATTGTAAAAGTTATAATAACCCTCGTAGCCCGAAACGGTCCCTTTGACCGAATCGGATCCATTTTTTCCCACCTCTGTCAGACAGCGTTGCGCGAGGAAAAAGGGGTTGACGTTCGTCTTCACCGCGGCATCCATGAAGATCTCAGGATAGGTCATGGTTTTCTCTTCTCCGTTTTCGGTGAAGGTGACTGTCTTGCCCTCCATAAAGGAACCTTTGATCGCCGCCTGGATGGATTCAATCTTGTGGACCTCAGGATGGTAAGTCAGTTTTTCAAACTGGAAAACCTGCTGCTCACTCAAAAAGTTCCTCGGATCGAGCGAATACGCGATGATCTCGCGGCTGGCCCCCATCCAGCCTCCCGCGTCGTAGATCTTCCACTTATCCGTTTCGTAATAATACTCGCCTTTCTCATAGGAGCGGTGGCTGCGCCTGGCACTGCTGTTAACCATATTGCGCCCGGGCGTCTTTTCTTCGTCGAGCGCTTTTTCAAAACTCAAAGGGGCCTTTGGGTTAGAGGTCGAACTCATATCCGAGACGTGAAACGCCTCAAATACCCAGTCGGGATAATCCGCGTGGAGCTGCCGCAAATAGGGTTTGTAACTGTCAGGAAAACCTTGACCTGTAAGATACGCCTCAAAATCCTGATCGGCCGGCGGTTCGCCGCCACTGATGGGGTTATTTGTCAAGGTCACCAACGAAGCATGAATGTAGCCGTATCGGTCACTTCTCACTTCACGCAAAAAATACCAATCGGTGGATCCGCTTGAGGCATCTCCTTTTACCTTGCGGTATACTTCAACACTCGAACCCTGCGCGATGGTGGTCAGTCGTGTTGAATCAATGAGCCTGGGTTCTGAGCGCAACCAGCAACCGTTGGCTGCGTTGGTAAATCCTTTTTTTTCAATCACTTCGCCCGACGGCATGTCGACCGCATGGACGGTTAAGGGAAAGGGGAAAATTAGGGCTATCGAAAAGCATAATGACACGAAAAATAAAAAGATCACAACGGCCCTGCTCTTCTTTTGAATCGAGCAGTTATTGTCTCGTATTTTCATTCTATTTTTTGTCATTTGACCGCTCAAATACACACACCATGCCTATCTTATTTAAAGGGTTGTATAAGCGTATCATATAGGGAGCGCCAACGTCACGCCATCCGCAGTCATAGAAGCCTTGTCAGTTGTTTTAGAAATGTCATAGCTTTGTCGCGTTCTCGCAATCATAGCCATTAAAATCGAAGTCAAAATCGATCTCATCCAGCGATTTTGCATATGCGGGGATGGCGTAGGTCATAAACCAGCTGACCTCCGGCAAATCAAACGCGTGAATGCGATCCGTGATTTCAAGCTTGGCGCGATCAAACTCACGGTTGCCGACCTTTTGCTCATCCACGCATTTGATGTATGCGGAAAAACAATCGGCCACCTTCACAAGAAGTTTTGCTTCTCGCACGACGGGGTCGGCATCGTTCGGCATCAAAAGTGACTCGTAAAGGCAAGCAAGATCCTTGGGCAGCATCGCTAAGAGTGTCCGGCAGGCATCCTCCTCAATCTGCTTATATGTCGTCTCCATCGAGCGGTTATGGTATTTCACGGGCTTGGGCATGTCGCCTGTCATGATTTCAGGAAGGTCGTGGAAAAGCGCCATCGTCGCGACTAAGTTCGGGTCGGGACAAACCCGATCCTTGGCAAAATATTCCTTTCGCACCGTGGCCAAGACATGCGCGATGACGGCCACGTCATGCGAATGTTCCTGGATATTTTCCGTTTCTGTGTTGCGCATCAAGCCCCAGCGGTTGATGTAACGCATACGGTGAATCATGGCAAAAAAGTTCGTTCTCATACGGCCTCCTAAATACCGAAAACAGTCCTGAACATGCGCCCGGCGTAAGGGTCGGTCATCCCGGCAATGTAGTCCGTCACTTTGCGAAGCGCGGACGCGTGCGGTTCAGGGTGCCTTGCCTCATATTCGAAAAAGGCCATCGCCGGCGCGCTTTCATCCTCAGGGCGGTGCTCTATAAGCGCCAGATAATACTCAAACAAACCCTCGAGCATATTTTTGACCTGCGCCTCATAGCGCATCACACGCGGTGCCGCATAGATGCGTTCGTAGTTGATTTCAATCAGGCGCCTCAAGGCTTCACCGGCCTTTTGACTCATCATGATCGCGTTTTGTCCCATGCTGTTTTCGATCATGTCCTTCACAAGCGTGTCGACAATCTCGCTGTTGTTATGGCCCAGTGTGCTTCGGATGTCAAAGGGCAATTCATCAAAACATAAAAGTCCTGATCGGGTCGCGTCCTCAATATCACGGCCTACATAAGCGATGCGATCAGTGAAGCGCACCACACAACCTTCAAGCGTCGCCGGAGGATCGTGCTTCAGCGAACATAAAAGCAATTCTTGTTCCTTTTTTTCTCGCATCGGCTCCAGATAATATTCGTCATAACGCTCGCCGCAATGGGAGGCAATGCCGTCCCGGACCTCAAAGGTAAGATTTAAGCCGTGTTGCCCTTTATGCTCCGATAAAAGGTCTACGACGCGGAGCCCGTGCTGTTCATGGCTGAAATGTAACGACGCGTCATGGCTGTTCAGCAAGGTGTGAAGCGCTTCTTCACCCGCGTGCCCAAAGGGCGCGTGCCCCAGGTCGTGTCCGAGCGCAATCGCCCGGATCAGGTCGGTATTTAAGCCTAAAGCGCTTCCGATCGTCTCCGCCACATAGCTGACGTACAGCACATGTTCCATTCGGGTGCACACATGATCATTTTGCGGATCAAAGAACACCTGTGTTTTATGCCGCAACCGGCGAAAGGGAAGCGAATACAAAATGCGCCCCATATCGCGCTCATACACCGTCCTGACATCACAGTGGGCATCCTCTTTAATGCGGCCGCGACTTTCCGAGGCCCTTGCGGCAAAGGGCGATAAAAGGTCGAGCTCAAGGTTTTCTTTTCGTTCACGCACGGACTGAATCGATTCTTGCACATTAGAAGACATCCTAGACTCCTCTCCTTTATGAAGCGTCCGGTGACAAGACTGCCTGACTTGCCAGAAAACGCTTGGTCGTCCCGTCAAAGTCAATGACCAAAATGGCGTCATCTCCCGTTTTTGTAATACCTTTTATCACGCCCGGTCCAAAGGACACATGGTGCACGATGTCGCCATTGTTCAACCGGTCGACATCGAGCAATACTTTTTTCTCTTTTCGAGTTGCCTCGATCTGTTTTCGCGTCACCGCCTGGTACGCCGGTTCCTTTTGAGGTTCTTTCACGCCTTGACGGCCAAAAAGCGGCCGCCGCCCCAGTTGATTGAAAAAATCGTCATCGTAGCTATTGCGAAACGCGGGTCCGAACTGACCGGTTTTCTCGGTTAAATCGTCCGGGATCGCCTCTACAAAGCGCGACAAGGCATTATATTGCGTGTGCCCAAAAAGCAGGCGCGAGACTGCCGCAGTAATCAGGAGTTCCTTTTTAGCGCGCGTCACCGCTACATAGGCAAGCCGCCGCTCTTCCTCAATACCGTAGGGCTCCTCATGCGCGCGAATGCTGGGGAAAATATCCTCCTCCGCGCCGACCAGGAACACCGTGTCAAACTCCAGTCCCTTCGCGTTATGAATCGTCATCAGGCTGACGGCCGGATCATCGGAGTCTTTGTCCTGATCACTGTAAAGTGCCGCGCGCTCCAAGAACAAGCGCAACAAGCCTGTGGCCGAGCGATCCGTTAGATGTTCTTCTGCTTCACCTTCGTCATACTCCCACAAGTCGTCGAGTGATTCAGAGGCCAGTCTGTTTTCAAAGTCAATCGCGTCCGAGATCAATTCGACCAAGTTCTGAAGACGCGATTCCGCTTCTTGATCGCCCTTGGCTTTTAATTCTTCAAAATAGGCGACAAGCCCCGTCTCCTCTTCGACTCTTTTCACAAACAGCGGAAAACTCGTTGTTTCTTGCTGCAGATCACGGCGCAAGCCATCGATCATTTTGACAAATAAAAGGAGTCGGCCGCTGGCCCGTTCAAGGCCCGGTATTTCGTTCGCCCGTCGGGCCGCTTGAAAAAGGGACAGCGCGTTTTCGCCCGCAAATTCAGCCAGGCGCTCCAAGGTCACGCTACCGATACCGCGCCGCGGTTGATTCACGACGCGCCTGAACGCGATGTCATCGTCGCTTGACTGTATGAGCGCCAGATAGGCTGTCACGTCTTTAATTTCACTTCGCTCATAGAACCTTGTCCCACCGTAGATACGGTAGTCGATACCGAGTTCTCGGAGCGCAAACTCCACATTGCGCGACAGGGCGTTCATGCGGTAGAGTACCGCGATTTCAGGTTTCTCACCCTCTTCGGCTAATTGAAAGCGGCGCTGGATCCCGCGCGCGATATATCGCGCCTCCTCGGTATGATCGGCGGCGCGATAAATCTGGATGGGGACACCTTCTTCTTGGGCCGTCCACAAAGTTTTGCATTTTCGTCCGCGATTATCCGCGATGACCTGGTTGGCCGCCGCGAGAATAGTCTTAGTCGAGCGGTAGTTTTGTTCCAGGCGGACGACGGTGCAATCAGGAAAATCCTTTTCAAAATCCAAGATATTGCGGATCGTCGCCCCGCGAAAAGCGTAGATCGACTGATCGTCATCCCCTACTACGCAAAGGTTTTGATGACGGGACGACAGAAGATGGATCAGCTCATACTGCACCTTGTTCGTGTCCTGGTACTCATCAACCAGGATGTACAAAAAACGTTCGCTGTAGTACTGGAGCACCTCAGGGTGCTTGCGAAACAGCTTCAAGGTTTCCGTCAGGATGTCATCAAAGTCCATCGCGTTCTTTTCCATAAGCGATTTTTGATACGCGCGGTAAATCTTGGACCACTGCTGTCCGTAAGCACCTGTCGCAGCCGTTTTGTCTACGTCTTCAGGGCTCATATCATTGTTTTTAAAATGGCTGATGCGCCTCAAAGCGTCAGTCGGCGTCATCAGCCGCTCACTGATACCCAGTATTTTTAACACCTCGGCCATCACGCGTTTTTGATCGTAGCTGTCAAAAATGGAAAAGCCCGAACGATAGCCTAAAAGATCCGCGTGGCGCCTCAAAATGCGCAACATCATGGCATGAAAGGTGCCGATCCAGCTCGCCCGGCTCTCAAGGCCGATCAGCTTTTCGATGCGGTCTTTCATCTCTGCTGCAGCCTTATTGGTAAAAGTAATGGCTAAGATGCGTCCGGGATGGACTCCCTTTTTAGAGATAAGCCAGGCCACGCGTCTTGTGACCACACGCGTTTTGCCCGAACCCGCTCCCGCGAGGATTAAAAGCGGGCCCTCCGTCGTGAGGACGGCCCGCTTCTGTTCCGGATTCAGACGTTTTAGTAATCTGTCATCATCGCTTATGTTTTGTTCAGTCAAATCAATACTCCGGCTCCAGTAACCCGTAATCGCCTTCATGGCGTTTATACACAACACATACCTTGCCTGTCTCATTCGACAGGAAGAGTAAGAATGAATGGCCTAAAAGCTCCATCTGCAGGATCGCTTCGTCGGGCGTCATTTCCTGAATTTCGAATCCTTTCCTGCGGATAATACGGAACTCTTCATCTTCTTGCCGCTCTTCGTCTTGCGCGTCGCCGTAGTCGAAGTAGGCTTCCATGTATGAGTAATCTTTCAGGCGCTTTTTCATGCGCGCCTTATTCTTACGAATCTGCCCCTCCATATTATCGATCGCCTGTTCGACCGCGGTCATCGCATCTCCTGCGACGGATTCCGCTCTAAAATACAGAGATTGGACCTTAAATGTCACTTCGGCGCGAACCGAAGGTCCCTCAGGTTGGAGCTTTACTTCACCTCTGGCACTTTCATCAAAAAAGCGTTCGAACTTCGAAATTTTCTGCTCGATCGCTGTTCGCAACATGTCGTTCACTCGCATGTCCAGACCAAGGATTTCAACCTTCATCTTGTTGCTCCTTTCGTTCATTCCGATAGCCATTGCGTGGGAATGAAGTGTTTTGTTTATTATACAGTAAGCGCCGATTCTGTGAGACAATGGATGTGACAGAATTGAAGAAACTGAAGGTGATTTCGATGAAAAAAATGATTCCTCACTTAAGCTGGAGAGCGATCTTGCTTGCCATCTTAGGTTCCGTCCTAATTACAGCCTCATCGACCTATGTGGCACTTCGCGCAAGTGCCCTGCCCTGGCCCACTGTCTTCGCGGCGGTTCTCTCTTTTGCTTTGATGCGTCTTTTCGGGAAGCGCGACGTCAATGAAATTAATGTGGCCGCCACCGGCATGTCGGCCGGCGCCATGGTCGCGGGAGGACTTGTCTTTACCCTGCCGGGCCTTTTTATTTCGGGGCTTTGGGAGGTCAAAAAGACGGGAGGTGCCTCGGACTTCATCGCGGATCATTTCCTCACGGTGTTGCTCATCGCGGTTTCGGGCGTATTGCTCGGTACCGCGCTTTGCTGGTTTTTGCGTAAAAGAAACATCGAACAACAAGAACTCCCCTACCCCATTGGGAAGGCGGCGGCCTCGACATTGGAAGCCGGCAAAGAAGGCGGCACACAGGCTATCGTATTGTTGGTCACGCTTCTTTTTGCGGCGAGCTTCACACTGCTACGTGACCAATGGTTGCTCTTCCCTTCACTGGTATCGTTCACCATCGCCGCCATCCCCATGACCTTTTCGATGTCACCCATGGCGGTCGGGATCGGAAGTCTCATTGGTTTTTCTTCCACCTTATACTGGCTCTTGGGGGCCGCCATTACGACCCTTGCCCGTTTTATTATCTTAGAAACCACCCTCCTGTCAAAGATTAAGGGGGTTGAGGCGACCCTCGGCGAATGGAACCTCACGATTGCCATCGCGCTCATGGTGGGGGCCGGGGCCGGCACTTTGTTGAATTTCCTTTTTGGCTCTTATAAGAAAAGAAAAAGAAGAAGCTCCGCGAGTCGCACACGGGCGACGCGTTTTTCGGCACCCAAAGGCATCAGCCTTTTGGCGCTCATACTCGTCGCCTTGGCCTTCGTTGTCACCATCTTGACCGGCATGCAGGTACTCCCCGCACTCCTACTCATGGCGGGTGTCTTTTTTGCCGCCATGATGTCCTCGGTGATCACGGGACAAACAGGCATTAACCCCATGGAAATTTTCGGCATCATCGTACTCTTGGCCATGCGCGCCATCTTGCCGGTCAGTTCGGAGCACGCCTTTTATATAGCGGCGGTCGTGGCGGTGACCTGCGGCTATGCCGGCGACATGATGAACGACTATAAGTCAGGCGCCCTTTTGAAAACCAATCCCAGCGCACAATTCTTTGTGGAGCTGATCGGAGGATTTGTCGGCGCCTTCACCGCGACCATTGCCTTTTTGGCCATCATTTATTCCGCGGGAGGCGTCGGCCAGGCAGCCGGTCTCCCCGCCGCCCAGGCGCACAGCGTTACCGCCATGGTGCAAGGACTCGGCAACCCGGTGCTCTTTCTCATCGCGGCAGTGGCGGGTTGCGGCTTAACCCTTTTTGGCATTCCCGCCATGATCATCGGCATCGGCATGATGCTCACGGGATTCGGCATGGCTTTACCGATATTCCTAGGCGGGGTCATCGAGTATTTGTCACGCAACCATTTAAAAAAGGATAGCCAACAGGCCATCCAAATGGGCGCCGCGGGTTTGCTCGGCGGCGAAGGGATTATGGGAACGGTGCTTGCGATTATTGCGCTGTTTCGTTAGAGCAATAACGGCGGTGAAATGCAAGCCTTGCTTTTGCACGGCGGACCCCGTGTTCGGCATGCTCCTGCTCTAATTTCGTTAAATTCAGTTTTTTAAGGCGATCTTCTGCGCGCTTGAGCGCGCTCATCGCCCTTTTTTCGTCAATTTCTCCCGGCAATTCAGCCGCGTTCACCACCACGGTCACGTGGTCGCATTGAATCTCCGCGTAACCGACCGAGACGAAAAAGATGCGCCAGGTATCCTCACCCCCAAAAGGATCGGGCACGCGGTAGCGAAGTGCCCCCGGCACCACCTCGACGAGCGTCGGGACATGGTTGTATAAAAAGCCTTCTGAGCCCTGTTTTGTCATGAGCACCACCAAGTCGCCATCCTCAAAGTGGAGTGTGCGAATCGGTGTCAACAGCGTCAGGGCCATGGCGTTCATCTAAACTATTTACCCCTCATCTTTGGCGGCATAGACCTCGTCTACACTGCCTTTCATGAAGAAAGCCTGTTCGGGAATGTCATCGAGTTCACCGCCCAGGATTGCCTCAAAGCTGTTTAACGTGTCCTCAATTTTCACATAGCGGCCCTCGTAACCGGTCATCTCTTCGGTCACATGGAAGGGCTGCGAGAAAAAGCGCTGGATTTTGCGCGCCCGAGCTACCACCGCGCGATCGGTGGGGTCCAACTCGTCAAGTCCCAGAATCGCGATAATGTCCTGCAGCTCTTTATAGCGCTGTAAAATTTCTTCCACCCGTCGCGCAATGCTGTAATGGCGTCCGCCCACGGTCTGGGGACTCAGTACGCGCGAAGAGGAAGCCAGGGGATCCACCGCCGGATAAATGCCTAACTCTACGACCTGGCGCGACAGCACCGTGACGCCGTCCAAGTGCGAAAAGGTCGTCGCGGGCGCCGGATCCGTCAAATCGTCCGCCGGCACATACACGGCCTGGATGGAAGTAATGGAGCCATCTTTCGTGCTTGTAATGCGCTCTTGCACCATCCCCACATCCTGCGCCAATGTCGGCTGGTAACCGACCGCGCTCGGGATGCGGCCTAAGAGTGCGGACACTTCGGAGCCCGCCTGGATGTAGCGGAAAATATTGTCTATAAAAAGGAGGACATCCTTTTTTTTCACATCGCGAAAATACTCAGCCATCGTAAGCCCTGTCAAAGGCACGCGCATCCTCGTCCCCGCCGTCTCATTCATCTGGCCGAACACGAGCACGGTTTTGTCCATGACGCCTGACTTATGCCTCTCG
>Ga0265294_10000206_pt1 | contig 74446 bp, 52 predicted proteins | sample MunlanPumphouse3_FD_192504 | JGI IMG/M metagenome (GOLD analysis project Ga0265294, IMG submission 192504) | Groundwater microbial communities from a municipal landfill in Southern Ontario, Canada - Pumphouse #3 | ecosystem: Environmental > Aquatic > Deep subsurface > Groundwater | place...
TATACCGATACCATGCCCATCTATCCGAGGATGCGAGGTTGAGCATTCGCCCAGTATTGCTTACAGTCTTGCCTGTGAGGTATTTACCCATCACTACATACCACATAATGTAGTTTTGCAGGTATTTGGTAGCTACGCCCCTAAATTTGAAATATATCCAATTCGTGAATTCACTAGCCTTTTTCTTGACAGTACTTAGGCTATATATACCTCGCTTTTGCCTACGGCTAGTTACTATTTCTTTGTGCTTGATTACATTCCTTCTAACCTTTTTGAATGCTTTTTTATTACTGCTACACATGACACCATCCTTTTGCATTTTAGCCTTCAGAAATTGCTCTATTTGTTCTGAACTTAGCTTTTTGCCATCAAATTTTTTGAATAATAAATTGCCAGCTCTGTCTGTAGCAGCCAATACAGCTACTTTCTTTGGCTTTTGCTTCCTAGCTCGCTTCAGCTCTTCGGCATTTTTGTATATTCTGCCTTTTTCGGAATAATCCATCAATAGTTCATCCATCTCTACTACACCGAAAAAATTTATATTATCTTCGAAACTTTGTAGAGCTGCTAATATCTTGTGTCGCCAAGCGAAGCTTGTTGGTAGGCTGATGCCCACTTCTTTAGCGCATGCTCTGAGACTTTTGCCTGCTACCATACATCTGATGTAATCAAGCATTTTCTCTTTCTTTTGTAACCTGTAAACAAAAGTTCCAGTGGTAACTCTAAATTGTCTGCCGCAATCTTTGCAACGATAGTTTTGCATCCCATTTTGTAAGCCATTTTTAATGATGTGATTGCTTCGACAGTCTGGGCATAGTGGCGGGGCGCTGAGTATTTTTAGGCCTTGATAATCGACTACATCGGCTTCTAATTTATTCATTAATGAATAAAGGTTGTCTAAGAATTCTTTATTCTCTTCCTTACTCATAGCAAGATATTTGCTTGTGTTTTCTACTATTTTTTTCATGAATTAAAAATTTTGTAAAAATATAAAAATTATTTAACATATAAACTTGAAAAACTTAAACATTTATTGGTTTTTTTATTATTGGACAGTTAAATATTAACCACAAAGTTCGCAAAGAAGGCACAATGAACACAAAAAAAGGATGGAATTAAAAAGGCTACAAATAGCTCTTTGTGGTAAAAAAATAACCTATTTATAACAATCTAAAATGTTATTACCTACAATAAATGTTATTGAACCAATAAATGTTATTGAACTGATTTTTATTATTTTCGAAAATTAATGATAAATATTGTTCAATTTTTAATTTTATAAAATTATTTTTATATTTATTGATGTTTACTCATGATTTTTTAATATTTTTGTATAAAATTATTGCCCTGTGGTGTAATTGGTTAACACGTCTGACTCTGGATCAGAAAAGTCCAGGTTCGAGTCCTGGCAGGGCAGTTGTTTTAAATTTAATTTGCTTTTAAAAATAAAGTATTAAAATTTATATAAATTAGATGATTTAAATTGTTGTTTTTAGAAAGGGTAATTTAATAAATGTTATTTATTTTTATTGTTTTAAAATATTAAGAGATCGAAATAATGTATTGATAAGTAATATTTTGATTTTTTTAGATTTTAAAAGATAAATGATGTTTTAATTGTATATTTTTTATGGTGCAATTTAAAAATTATTATCGTATATCACAAGTTAGCAAAATGTTAAACATACCTGCTTCTACATTGCGTTATTGGGAGAAAGTATTTTTGCAATTAAAACCATTAAAAAGTAAAAGTGGAGTTAGGTATTATTCGAATAAGGATATTGAATTGTTGCAACAAATAATCTTTTTGACAAAAGAAAAGGGCTATACTATTGAAGGTGCAAAACTTGCTTTGAAAAATATGGATGATAAAACAGAAAAAATAATTTATGAATTAATGTCATTGAAAAATGAATTAAAAGAACTTTTAAAATATATTGATATTAAAGAAAGATGATGCCTTCTCTAATCACTAATTATCAAATTTATATTATAATAATTTTACATTTTTTAAGAATATTCTATATTTATCCATTTATTTTTTTCTCTAATCTTTCTTTTACTAATTCTAGTAAGCTTTGAGGAGTAGATGTAGCCCCACTGATACCTATAGATTCTACTTGTGATGATATTTCTAGCTGTTCTATTTCGTCTAAGAAAGAAATAAAGATGGCATTAGAATTATTATTTTTAGCGATTCTAAATAGATATTGCCCATTTGAACTTTCTTTACCACTTACAAAGATAATCATATCATGTTTGCGAGAAAAACTCTCAATTGATGGTAAGCGTCTATCTACTATTTTGCACATTGTAGCATAAGATTCGAAGGGTATATGTCTACTATTAAGTTCATATTTTAGATAGTTTTCGATGGCATCGAAACCCTCTTTATCTTTAGTAGTTTGCGAAAATAGTGCTACCGGCCTATCCAATTGTAATTCTTTAGCTTGCTCTAGATCTTCTACTACTACACCTATTCCTTTAGTATGCCCCATCAAGCCGATAACTTCTGGGTGATTTTTTACTCCATAGATTACTATCATGCCACCTGTTTTTATCATTTCATCAGCTACTATGCTGATTTTTTTTTGTAATTGCAAGACTATAGGACATGTGAGATCATAAATTTTTGCATTTATTTGTTTCAATTTTTTATAAGTAGATGGTGGCTCTCCATGTGCTCTGATGATGATTTCTTTGCCTTTTAATAAATCAATTTCATCATGAGATATTACCTTCATTCCTATTTTCATTAATCTTTTCAATTCTTCTTCATTATGTACCAATTCACCTAATACATAGATCTCCTCTCTTTTTTCTAAAAATTCTTCTGTTTTTTTTATTGAATTGGTCACTCCAAAGCAAAAACCTGCATTTGGATCTATTTCTATAAAAATCTTCTTAGTATCAGTCATTAAATAATTTTTTTCTCAAAATTAACAAAAATATAAAAAAAAACCATAATTTTGCGTAAACGCAAATTAAGTTATTATGAAGACAAAAATTTTATTTATAGCAATATTTTTATTTGCAACGGTTACTTATTCTCAATATAATAAGAAAGATTCAGATTTTTTAAATCAAAATAAATCTATATTAGTAAATAAACAAAAATTAGATAGTACTATAAACTATCAATGGAATAATAATATTCAATGGGTAAATTTAAATAAAACAGAATATTTATATGATATTAATGAAAATTTAATATTAGAAATCAATCTTTCATGGAATAATAATTGGCAAAATAATACTAAAATGAGCTACGAATATGATAATGACAATAAATTAATTAATAAAATCATATATTTATGGAATAATACTTCATGGATTAATGATATAAAAATCAGCTATTTTTATAACTCACTTAATGACTTTCAAACTATATTAACATATTCTTGGCATAATAATACTTGGCAAGATAGTTTAAAAGAAGAATATACTTATCTCAACAATCTTTTATCTGAAAAAATACTTTATTCATATCAATATAATAATTGGGAATTTTTAAGTAAGTATGAATATTCATACGACAATAACAATAATTTATCATTAGAAACATATTATTATTGGGATAATACTAATTGGGTAAATTCTACTAAAAAAGAATATGCTTATGATGTTAATAATAATCTCATTTCTGTAATATATTATGATTATATTTTTAGCTGGGCACCACGTACTAAAAAAGAATATATTTATGACAATTATAATAATTTGATTACTGACATTACATATAATTGGATAACTACTTGGGAATATTTATGGAAAAATGTATATACATATGATACTAATGGAGATCAAATGCAACAAATAGAATATACATGGGATACTCAAGCTAGCACGTGGACACCTAAACAAAAAAGAGATAGATTATTTGATAATAACTATACATTTAACGATTTAGTTTTGCCATTTACTTCTTTAGCTGATGTATCCATATTTACTCATAAAATCGATAATGAAATTGCTTATTCTTGGAATGATAATTCAAATAATTGGATAAACAGTTATAAAACTGAATATTTTTATTCTCAATACACTAGTGATGACATTAATGAAAATCAATCAAATATTATTTTAGTTTATCCTAACCCTACATCAGATTTTATATATATAGATTTACCGGATCTTATTGATTCAGATGTATTATTTGAAATATATGATATGATGGGGCATAAAGTAATGAGTAGCACTATAAATAGTGATACCAGTTTAGATATTAGTCATTTAGCTACAGGCATATATGTTTATAATTTAAAGACAATAAATGCTAGATATAATAATAAAATTGTTAAAAATTAAAAAAAAATGATTAAATTTGCATCAAGAACCCCTAAAATATTAAATTATGAGAAAATTTTTAAGTTTAATTAGTGTAATCCTGATATCAGGATTAATGTTTGGGCAGGTAAATACTAATTTTTCTAAAAAAGTTAGTATGCAACCCCAAGAACCCCAAACAGTAAAACCAAAAATTATTAGCTCGCAAGATGAGGTTAATAGAATTCCAAAAACAGTCCAACTAAATGAAAAAAACAAAAGCAAAGTAGAAATGGCTCTAAAGTCAGAAAAAGCCATATCAGGTAGTTTCACATTGAATACACTAGCTTATATACCGGGACAAACGATGGTTTTAGAATTTACTTTTACTTTTAGTACTGCAGATGCTGAATATGTAGACGGTATCAAGCTTACTTTCCCTACAGGTATCACTCCTTTATCTGCAAATACTTCACCTAGCATAGGTGATCTAAATTTGCAACCTATAGCTGGTAATGAAGTGATTTGGGGAGATGTATCTACACCTTCTGGTTATGGTGATTTAGAACCTGGTACTTTTGATTTTCAGGTAGCAGTGTCGGTAGATGCTAGTTTGACTGGCACAAAACAAATACAATGCCTTGCTACAGGTGATGAATGGTTTTTGAGTTCTCCACCACATCAGATTCAACAAACGCTTGATATTTCACAAGCATTGGCTCACAATGTAGCAGTAACTAGTATATTATTGCAAAATATATATAATACCGGTACTGTTATTCAACCAAAAGCAAAAATTAGTAATTTGGGTTTAAATGATGAAACTATAGATATTACTTTCAAAATTAATGATGGTACTAGTGATGTGTACACAAGCACAGTTACTGGATATACTATCATTAGTGGAGATATAGATACTATTACTTTCACACCTGATTGGACTGCTAGTACGCCAGGTGATTTTACTGCTACTTGTACTATTACAACCTCAGATGATGATCCTACAAATAATATTTTAACAAAAACATTTATGATATCAGATCCTATATGGGGATTTGCATGGTGTGTTTATGCTCCTACTTCCATGGGGCTTAATCAAGGTCCTGTTAAAGTTAATATGACAACTGGTGAAGTTATAGAATTAGGTTCCTATACAAGTGATGATTTAATACATGGTGGTGATTTTGTAAAAGGTACTTGGTATGCAAGTAATAGAGATAGCAAAACATTGATCGAAATAGATACAACAACAGGTATCCCAACTACTGTAGGTAGTACTACCATTGAAATATATGGCCTAGCTTATGATGATGTTACAGATAAATTATATGGAACAACCACTATTTCTAGTACTTCTATTTTGTATGAAGTAAATTATCAAAATGGCTCAACTACTGAAATTGGTAATATTTGTAGTGGATCTATAATGGGCTTAGCAGCAGATAAAAATGGCAATTTGTATGGTATTAATTTGACAGATGATAATTTATATAGTATCGATAAAGCCACTGGTGCTGGTACAATAATAGGACCTCTAGGATATGATATTAAATATGCACAAGATATAGCTTTTGAGAGAGATAATAACATTTTATATGGTGCACTATGTAGAGATGAAGATAGCCCACTGAGTATCATAAATACTACAACTGGAGCAGCTAATGTTTTAGCTTTTATAGATCCTGAACTCACTGCACTAGCTTTTCCTTATACATATACTCTGTCAGATAATGATGTAGCTGTTACTTCTATAAATTTACCAGCTTCGAGTTGTGATTTACCATCTGATGCTACTATTACTGTTACTCTAAAAAATTTAGGTGTAAATGACCAATCAAATATTCCTATCAGTATTTCTATAAATAATGGTACTGCTATTACAGAAACTGTAGCAGGTCCTATAGCTTCTGGTGCTACTTTAGATTATACTTTCACTCAAACTTTTGATTTCTCTGCTCCCGGTACTTATAATGTAAAAGTATATATTTCTTTAAGTGGAGATGTGAATCCTAATAATGATACTATAACTGGAACTGTAAAATCTTTTACTCCAGCTTCTCTACCTTTTACAATTGATTTTGAGGATTCTAATTTACGTGAACAGTTTACTATCATTGATGTTAATAATGATGGCTGTACTTGGTCATACATTGATAATGCTACTTATGCAAACAGTGGTACCATTAGTTTAGCTTATGAATATAATACAAGCAATGCTGCAAATGATTATTTCTTTACTAATTGTATAGAGCTATCTGCAGATGAATCTTTTAATGTATCTCTATGGTATAGAGCTAGAAGTACTAGCTATCCAGAATCATTTGAAGTTTATTTAGCTACAGCTCCAGATCCTAGTGCCATAATAGGTTCTCCTATTATCAGTAAAACAAGTATTAATAATACTACTTACGAAGAAGCTAGTGTAGATGCTACAGTTTCTACTGATGGTATTTATTATTTAGCTATAAAAGCTACTAGTGATGCTAATATGTATTACCTCTATATAGATGATATAAATATCAGAAAATTACTTGATAATGATGTAGCTGTTACTGAAATATTATTACAAGATTCTTATTCTACAGGAGCTACAGTTCAACCAAAAGCAAAAATTACTAATTTTGGCTTAAATGATGCAACTGTAGATATTACTTTCAAAATTAATGATGGTAGTACCGATGTATATACTAGCAATGTTGCAGGTCATGCCATTGCAAGTGGTGAAGTACATACTATAACATTCACTCCTGACTGGACGGCAGCAGCAGGTCATTATACTGCTACTTGTACTATTACAACCTCAGATGATGATCCTACAAATGATATTTTAACAAAAACATTTATAGTATCAGATCCTATATGGGGATTTGCATGGAATGCTTATGATCCTACTAGCAATGTACCAGAAGGACCAGTAAAAATTAATTTAGTTACTGGTGATATGATTTCTATTAGTACATATACTGGGACTGATTTTATGCCTGGTGCAGATTTCATAAATGGAGATTGGTATGTTAGTAGTTATGATGGTAAGTCATTATTAACTATAGACACAACTACAGGTAATATGACTACTATAGGTAATTTAGGTTTAGCTATGAACGGATTAGCTTATGATGTTATTACTGATAAATTATATGGTTGTGCTTCAGATGGCACTAATTCTATACTTTATGAAATCAATTATTTTAATGGCACAACAACTCAAATAGGTACAATATTTTCGGGTTCAATGATAGGAATAGCAGCTAACTCTCATGGCAATTTATATGGAATTAGTATAAGTGATGATGCATTATATAGTATCGATAAAGCTACTGGTGCTGGTACATTAATAGGACCTCTAGGGTATGATATAAGTTATGCCCAGGATATAGCTTTTGATAGAGATAATGATAAACTCTATGGTGTTTTATACGCAGGTGAAGGTCTTTTAGCAGAAATTGATACTGCTACTGGTGCTGTAACTGTGTTTAATAGAGTACCTAATGAACTCACTGCTTTAGCTTTTCCTTATACATATACTCTGTCAGATAATGATGTAGCTGTTACTTCTATAAATTTACCAGCTTCGAGTTGTGATTTACCATCTGATGCTACTATTACTGTTACTCTAAAAAATTTAGGTGTAAATGACCAATCAAATATTCCTATCAGTATTTCTATAAATAATGGTACTGCTATTACAGAAACTGTAGCAGGTCCTATAGCTTCTGGTGCTACTTTAGATTATACTTTCACTCAAACTTTTGATTTCTCTGCTCCCGGTACTTATAATGTAAAAGTATATATTTCTTTAAGTGGAGATGTGAATCCTAATAATGATACTATAACTGGAACTGTAAAATCTTTTACTCCAGCTTCTCTACCTTTTACAATTGATTTTGAGGATTCTAATTTACGTGAACAGTTTACTATCATTGATGTTAATAATGATGGCTGTACTTGGTCATACATTGATAATGCTACTTATGCAAACAGTGGTACCATTAGTTTAGCTTATGAATATAATACAAGCAATGCTGCAAATGATTATTTCTTTACTAATTGTATAGAGCTATCTGCAGATGAATCTTTTAATGTATCTCTATGGTATAGAGCTAGAAGTACTAGCTATCCAGAATCATTTGAAGTTTATTTAGCTACAGCTCCAGATCCTAGTGCCATAATAGGTTCTCCTATTATCAGTAAAACAAGTATTAATAATACTACTTACGAAGAAGCTAGTGTAGATGCTACAGTTTCTACTGATGGTATTTATTATTTAGCTATAAAAGCTACTAGTGATGCTAATATGTATTACCTCTATATAGATGATATAAATATCAGAAAATTACTTGATAATGATGTAGCTGTTACTGAAATATTATTACAAGATTCTTATTCTACAGGAGCTACAGTTCAACCAAAAGCAAAAATTACTAATTTTGGCTTAAATGATGCAACTGTAGATATTACTTTCAAAATTAATGATGGTAGTACCGATGTATATACTAGCAATGTTGCAGGTCATGCCATTGCAAGTGGTGAAGTACATACTATAACATTCACTCCTGACTGGACGGCAGCAGCAGGTCATTATACTGCTACTTGTACTATTACAACCTCAGATGATGATCCTACAAATGATATTTTAACAAAAACATTTATAGTATCAGATCCTATATGGGGATTTGCATGGAATGCTTATGATCCTACTAGCAATGTACCAGAAGGACCAGTAAAAATTAATTTAGTTACTGGTGATATGATTTCTATTAGTACATATACTGGGACTGATTTTATGCCTGGTGCAGATTTCATAAATGGAGATTGGTATGTTAGTAGTTATGATGGTAAGTCATTATTAACTATAGACACAACTACAGGTAATATGACTACTATAGGTAATTTAGGTTTAGCTATGAACGGATTAGCTTATGATGTTATTACTGATAAATTATATGGTTGTGCTTCAGATGGCACTAATTCTATACTTTATGAAATCAATTATTTTAATGGCACAACAACTCAAATAGGTACAATATTTTCGGGTTCAATGATAGGAATAGCAGCTAACTCTCATGGCAATTTATATGGAATTAGTATAAGTGATGATGCATTATATAGTATCGATAAAGCTACTGGTGCTGGTACATTAATAGGACCTCTAGGGTATGATATAAGTTATGCCCAGGATATAGCTTTTGATAGAGATAATGATAAACTCTATGGTGTTTTATACGCAGGTGAAGGTCTTTTAGCAGAAATTGATACTGCTACTGGTGCTGTAACTGTGTTTAATAGAGTACCTAATGAACTCACTGCTTTAGCTTTTCCTTATACATATACTCCTGATGCTATTGATGATATTAGTAATAATATATTTAACATCTATCCTAATCCTGCTAATAATCTAATAAATATCAATAGTAATACTAATATGTCGCAAATAACTTTGTTAAATAGCCTTGGTCAAGTAATGATGAATATAGAACCGAATACTGATTTTTATCAAATAAATATAGAAAACCTTCCTGAAGGTATATATTCTATTAGAATATTAACTGACAGTGGGTTGTCTACTAAGCTAATAGTCATTTTACATTAATTGTAAATTTACTAGAATATTTTTAAAAAAAAAGAGGGTCTTTTAGGCCCTCTTTTTTAGTTTATGTAATAAAAAAAAACTTCTATAATGTTTTGTATGGATAAAGATTGAAAAAAGAGTAGTTTTATAAAAAATTTGTTAATATTGGTTTTTTTATTATTGGACAGTTAAATATCAACCACAAAGTTCTCAAAGTATGCACAAAGAACACTGAGAAGGATGAAATTAAAAAGGCTACAAATAGCACTTTGTGATAAAAAAATAACTTAAATAATTAAAAAATAGTTATTTTTTTGTAACAATCTAAAATTTGATTACCCAAATTATAACCTGAGATATGTTGGATGAGGAGAATTGGAAACTTGAGAACTGATCAGTCGGAAAACTAATATATGTTTCAATTAACATATGTTATATTCACTAACTCTCTATACCGATACCATGCCCACCTGTCCGAGGATGCAAGGTTGAGCATTCGCCCAGTATTGCTTACAGTCTTGCCTGTGAGGTATTTACCCATCACTACATACCACATAATGTAGTTTTGCAGGTATTTAGTAGCTACGCCCCTAAATTTGAAATATATCCAATTCGTGAATTCACTAGCCTTTTTCTTGACGGTACTTAGACTATATATACCTCGCTTTTGTCTATGGCTAGTTACTATTTCTTTATGCTTGATTACATTCCTTCTAACCTTTTTGAATGCTTTTTTATTACTGCTACACATGACTCCATCCTTTGGCATCTTAGCCTTCAGAAATTGCTCTATCTGTTCTGGACTTAGCTTTTTGCTTTCAAATTTTTTGAATAATAAGTTGCCAGCTCTATCTGTAGCTGCCAATACGGATACTTTCTTTGGCTTTTGCTTCCTAGCTCGCTTCAGCTCTTCGGCATTTTTGTATATTCTACCTTTTTCGGAATAATCTATCAATAGTTCATCCATCTCTACTACACCGAAAAAATTGATATTATCTTCGAAACTTTGTAAAGCTGCCAATATCTTGTGTCGCCAAGCGAAGCTTGTTGGTAGGCTGATGCCCACTTCTCTAGCGCATGCTCTGAGACTTTTGCCTGCTACCATACATCTGATGTAGTCGAGCATTTTTTCTTTCTTTTGCAACCTGTAAACAAAAGTACCAGTGGTAATTCTAAACTGTCTGCCGCAGTCTTTGCAGCGATAGTTTTGCATCCCATTTTGTAAACCATTTTTAATAATGTGATTGCTACGACAGTCTGGGCATAGTGGTGGGGCACTGAGTATTTTCAGACCTTGATAATCGACTACATCGGCTTCTAATTTATTCATTAATGAATAAAGGTTGTCTAAGAATTCTTTATTCTCTTCCTTACTCATAGCAAGATATTTACTGGTATTCTCTACGATTTTTTTCATAGCCTAAAATTTTTGTAAAAATATAAAAATTATTTAACATATAAACTTGAAAAACTTAAACATTTATTAATTTATTTATTATTGGGATGAGTGGAACTTTGTATAATATCTTTGTGCCCTTTGTGGTAAAAAAACAACCTATTTGTAACGGATCTAAAATGTTTTTACCAACAATAAACGTTATAGAATCAAAATAAATTTTTGCTATGTCAAATTATTATAGTGAGATATTAATTAAAATAAACATCAAAAAGTGTATTAGAAAAATTAGTTTACTTTTCTAGAGGCTATTAATATTTCTAACATTTGGATAGCTGCATCGGGTATAGGAGTCCCCGGACCGAAGATAGCGACTACGCCTGCATCAAATAAAAATTGATAATCTTGAGGGGGAATAACGCCCCCTACTATTACCATTATATCATCACGTCCTAATTTTTTTAGTTCTTCTATCACTTGTGGTACTAGAGCTTTATGAGCACCAGCTAAGCTAGAAATACCAATAATATGTACATCATTTTCTACTGCCATCTTAGCAGCTTCTACAGGAGTTTGGAATAGAGGTCCCACATCTACATCAAATCCAATATCAGCATAAGCTGTAGCGACAACTTTAGCACCTCTATCATGTCCATCTTGTCCTAATTTAGCTACTAAAATACGAGGTCTACGACCCTCTAATTTAGCAAATTCATCAGCTAATCGCTGAGCTTTGCGAAAATTTTCATTTTGACTAATTTCTGAACTATACACACCTGTTATTGATTTAATTTCTGGAGTATAACGTCCCCAAGCTTTTTCCATTGCATAGCTAATTTCTCCAAGTGTAGCTCTATGTTTAGCTGCTTCGATAGCTAACTCAAGCAAATTACCTTCACCAGTTTCGCAAGCTTTTGTGATAGCATCTAAAGCTTGTTGCACTTTTTTATTATCTCTACTAGCTTTAACTTCATTAATGCGTTGTATTTGCTTTTCTCTAACAATAGTATTATCAACTTCTAAAATTTGTATAGGTTCTTCTTTTTCTAATTTGTATTTATTAACACCTACAATAGTATCCAATCCAGAATCTATACGAGCTTGACGACGAGCAGAAGCCTCTTCGATTCTCATTTTTGGGATACCAGCTATTATAGCTTTTGTCATACCACCTAATTCTTCTACTTCTTGAATAAGTGCCCAAGCTTTATGAGCAAGGAGATCTGTTAAAGTTTCTAAATAATATGCACCTCCCCAAGGATCTATTACTCGGCAAATTTGGGTTTCTTCTTGTAATAAAATTTGAGTATTACGTGCAATACGAGCGGAGAAATCTGTTGGCAAAGCAATAGCTTCATCTAATGCATTGGTATGCAAACTTTGAGTATGGCCGAAAGCTGCTGCCATGGCTTCTATGCAAGTACGAGCCACATTATTAAAAGGGTCCTGTGCAGTAAGTGACCATCCTGATGTTTGAGTATGGGTACGCAGAGACATAGATTTAGGATTTTGCGGATTGAATTGTTTGACAATTTTAGCCCAAAGTAATCTAGCAGCGCGCATTTTTGCAATTTCCATAAAATGATTCATTCCAGCAGCCCAAAAAAAAGATAATCTAGGAGCAAATTTATCAATTGGAATACCTGCTTTTAAACCAGTACGAAGATATTCTAATCCATCAGCTAGTGTATATGCCAATTCTTGGTCAGCTGTGGCACCAGCTTCTTGCATATGATAACCACTAATAGAAATGCTATTAAACTTTGGCATATATTGAGAAGTAAATTTAAAAATATCAGCAATTATACGCATAGACTGCTCTGGTGGATAAATGTAAGTATTGCGAACCATAAATTCTTTCAAAATGTCATTTTGTATGGTTCCTTTTAATTCTTCAAGTTTAGCACCTTGTTCAAGAGCTGTAACAACATAAAAGGCCATGATAGGAATCACAGCACCATTCATAGTCATACTAACAGACATTTCAGCGAGTGGTATTTGGTCAAAGAGAATTTTCATATCTTCTACAGTATCTATAGCTACACCAGCCTTGCCTACGTCGCCTAATACACGTTCATTATCACTATCGTAACCACGATGTGTGGGTAGATCAAAAGCTACACTTAAACCTTTTTGTCCGGCAGCTAAATTTCTTCTATAAAAAGCATTACTCTCTTCGGCTGTACTAAAACCAGCATATTGCCTGATAGTCCAGGGTTTTTGAGTATACATAGTAGCATAGGGGCCTCTCAAAAAAGGTGGAATCCCTGCTGCATAATCTAAATGTTCTAATTCTACAATATCTTCGTAAGTGTAAAAATTCTTTATAGGTATACCTTCTGCACTGTCATATACTACGTTTGCAATTATTTTTAATTGAGGATTATTATCTTCAAATATTTTTATTTTTTTAAAATCAGGTTTCATAATTTATATTTTATTCAAATTTTACATTATTTTTAATTTTTTATGAAAACTCTCAAGAGTCTCTAAAATATTAGATTTGATATGAATAAATTCATTCACTCCTTTTTCTTTCAAAATTTCTATATATTCAGTAGGATTGCCAGCTATTACTACGTTAACATTAGGGAAAGCATTATTAATAGTATTTAGAATGTTTAAACCTGTAGTGCCGTATTCTTGATCACTACTACATAGGACTATAATATCGGGGTTATGTTGTTTTATTAATTTTAACATTTCTTCATCATTATCATATGGTTCAGCATCCATGATATCATAACCTGCAACTCCGAAGAAATTTCGCGAAAAATTAGCTCTTGCATTACGCATAGCTATATCACCAAAAGGCAATAAATAAACCAAAGGTTTTTTATTTCCTTTTAATACATGTTGTTCAGTGCAAAAACGTAAATTTTCAAAAGGTTCTGCTATACGAAATATTCTTAATGCTTTTTCATTTTTAGATTCACTTATTAATTGTTTTTTAAGTTGAGAAGATATTTGTTCATTAAAATTTGGGTAATTATTAACTCCAACAATGTTTAATTTTCTTTTCAAAACAGCATCTTGCTTTTGTTTAGCACTTTTGTCTACTTCATTTTTGATCCAACCCTTATCCATTAGTTTTCTAAATCCACCTAAGTCATTAATTTCATTAAAAAGATTCCAAGAATGTTGCGAAATAGAGGCGGATAAATTTTCAAACAGGTAAGAACCACCTGCAGGATCAATAACTTTATCAAAATGAGCTTCTTCACGAAGTATTATTTGCACATTTCTAGCTATTCTACGGCTAAAATCATTAGAATGATTAAGAGTAATATCGTGAGGCAAAATTGTAATTTCATTAGCGCCACCTATTACAGCAGCCATGGCTTCAATAGTATTTCTTAGCATATTATTGTACGCATCATAAGCAGTTTTATTAAAAATGCCTGTTTTGCTATGAATAGTAATTTTAGCATTTTCATTAGGTATGCCATAAGCCTCTAAAATCTTAGCTATCAGCATTCTAGTAGCACGTAACTTTGCAATTTCTAAAAAATAGGTACTTCCAATTCCGAAAGTAATTCTAATACGAGGGATGATTTTTTCGATTTCTATATCATTATCAGTCAAAATATCAAAATATTCAACTAGTTGAGCTAATGAAAAAGCAATTTCCTGTATGATATTAGCACCTGCATTATGATATATTATTCCATTAATATTGATAATTTTAAATTCGGGGTTCCAATCCGAAACAAATTGAAACAAATTTAATAAACCATTTATATCATCTTTATAGCTATTATAGTATTCACCATTAAGTAAATAAAAACCAAAAGGATCAAAATTAAAAGAACCTTTTAATTGATTAATGTTTAAATGATGTTCATTTGCCCATACTTTAATTAGTTGAGCCAAAGAATAATATGAGTGTAAATCATTAAAATGGAGTGAATATTTAGCTATGTCAATATCTTGAAGCAAAATATTTAAATAATCTATTTTATCTATATTTTGAATATCAAACTCTACTGCATCTGCGCCATTTGATAAGGCTTTCAAAGCTGCTTCATTAGCGCATTTTAAATCTTTTGCATCAATATTTTGAATTACTTGCCATTTTAGTTTTTTATCATTATAACCTCGTAAATAGGGGTAAACGTTAGGATAATATGTAAGTTCAAGTAAATCTTCGATATCATTTTTTGTATAAAAGGGTTTTACTTCAAAACCCTCATCAGTTTTCCAAATAATTTTTAAAATATCAGCCCCTTTTAGACTATCTTTTATCGCATTTTCCCACTCTTCAGGGGAAACTGGGGGAAATTCTGCAAAAAGCTTTTCTTTTGGCATATTATATATCTTTTCTTTTTGCAAATTTAAGCAAAATTTTTAAAATATTAAAAGAAATAGAATGTTAAGTTAGGGAGTTAGATTTTGGTAACTAATATATGTTTAAATTAACATATGTTATATTCACTAACTCCCTATATCGATACCACGCCCACCTGTCCGAAGATGCGAGGTTGAGCATTCGCCCAGTATTGCTTACAGTCTTGCCTGTGAGGTATTTACCCATCACTACATACCACATAATGTAGTTTTGCAGGTATTTGGTAGCTACGCCCCTAAATTTGAAATATATCCAATTAGTGAATTCACTAGCCTTTTTCTTGACGGTACTTAGGCTATATATACCTCGCTTTTGCCTATTGCTAGTTACTATTTCTTTGTGCTTGATTACATTCCTTCTAACCTTTTTGAATGCTTTTTTATTACTGCTACACATGACTCCATCCTTTGACATCTTAGCCTTCAGAAATTGCTCTATTTGTTCTGAACTTAGCTTTTTGCCATCAAATTTTTTGAATAATAAATTGCCAGCTCTGTCTGTAGCAGCCAATACGGCTACTTTCTTTGGCTTTTGCTTCCTAGCTCGCTTCAGCTCTTCGGCATTTTTGTATACTCTGCCTTTTTCGGAATAATCCATCAATAGTTCATCCATCTCTACTACACCGAAAAAATTGATATTATCTTCGAAACTTTGTAGAGCTGCTAATATCTTGTGTCGCCAAGCAAAGCTTGTTGGTAGGCTGATGCCCACCTCTTTAGCACAAGTTCTGAGACTTTTGCCTGCTACCATACATCTGATGTAATCAAGCATTTTTTCTTTCTTTTGCAACCTGTAAACAAAAGTACCAGTGGTAACTCTAAATTGTCTGCCGCAGTCTTTGCAGCGATAGTTTTGCATCCCATTTTGTAAACCATTTTTAATAATGTGATTGCTTCGACAGTCTGGGCATAGTGGTGGGGCACTGAGTATTTTTAGACCTTGATAATCGACTACATCGGCTTCTAATTTTTTCATTAATGAATACAGGTTGTCTAAGAATTCTTTATTCTCTTCCTTACTCATAGCAAGATATTTACTGGTGTTTTCTACAATTTTTTTCATGAATTAAAATTTTTATAAAAATATAAAAATTATTTAACATATAAACTTGAAAAACTTAAACATTATGTAAATTTTATAGAAAATTATAATTTCACATCCATCCTTATTGTTTGACAACAAAGATAATGCTATAACATTAATAATTAATTATCTACCTAAAAAAATTAAATCTTTATTTGATAGGATAAACTTTGGGATAATTATATTTAAATTCATACTTTTCTATATGACCTAAAATATGATAAAGAAAATCAAAGTATGATTCAGCCATTTGAAATTCTAAAGGATTGTAATAATCAAGAGGTAGTGGTAGATTATCTACATCCCCCATTTCTATAGCTGTAGTATTATATTCTTCAACGTATGGATAGCTGACGATTTTTTTCATAACAGGCATTTTGCCAAAATCTTCCCTTAATAAAAGATCTAACATTTTATCTGCTAGAGCTACTGTTAGTTTTCGATCATATTCATAACATTTACCACTTCTCGCATAATAACCAATTATTTGAGCTCGTGCATCTATTTTTAATTTTTTACTTATTTCGCTAGCTATCACTCCACTAATACCGCCTAAGCGAGGATGTCCATATTCATCCGTTTCAGTGCTTGCATATACTACTTCCACCTGATCTTTTTGATCATTGTACCAGCGAGTTCCTTCAGAAACAGCAATTATCAAATAATTATCCTTTTGATATTTCTTTTTTATACATTCGAAAAACTCTTCTTTTCGTTCTTTAGTGATTTCATATTCAGGGATCAGAACCATATCAGCAAAGCCGTAAGATGCTGCAGCAGTGAGCCAACCTGCATTTCGTCCCATCACTTCTAATACCATCACTCTATTATGTGATGCAGCAGTGGTTCTTATTTTTTGAGTAAATTCTACTACAGAATTTGCAGCTGATGGAAATCCAGGGCATAAGCATACTTCTATTTCTTTACCTTTATAATTATGAATTGTTTGTGTATGCAAATCATTATCTATAGTTTTAGGAAAACCTATAACTGGTATTTTTTCTTGTTCCCACAATTTTTTAGCTGCACCATTAGTATCATCTCCTCCTATGGTAACTAAAATATCAATACTATAGCGATCCAAATTTTTCAAAACTTGATCTACACGACTTTCAGGATTTTTTTTCGAAGGAAAAGGATTAGTACGACTAGACTTTAGAGCAGAACCACCACATTTACCATCAAAAGGTTGATTTGTTAAATCTACTATATCTCCATCGCCTAATAATCCCTTCCATCCTTTTCTAATGCCATAAATCTTTGCACCTAAGATAGCTACATGATTGCGTATTTGCTCTATCGACGAATTAACCGCTGGGGTATCTCCACCGCCAGTCAGTATCCCTACAGTTTTTCCTTCTAACAATTTTTTCTCTCTCATAATTCTTTATTTTTTAAATATGAAATTATATTATTTTTTGAAATTTTCACTTGCTCTCCACTATACATATCTTTAATAGATACTTCATCATTTGCTATTTCATCTTCGCCTATTATTATAACATATTTGAATTTTAATTCATTTGCATAATTAAATTGTTTTTTTAGTTTTACTTCGTCAGGATATATATCTGCTATGAAACCAGCTTTATGCAAATCTAATAATATTGGTAAGGAATATTTAAGATAATTTTCTCCAAAGTTTACAATTAATATTTTATCTTCTCTAGTAATAAAATCAGGAAAACGATTTAATTTTTCTAATATATCATAAATGCGTTCAGCACCAAAAGATATACCCACACCAGATAATCCCTGTAATCCGAAAAGGGCTGTTAAATCGTCATATCTACCTCCACCACATATACTTCCAATAGACATTTCATTACTGATAATTTCAAAAATAGTTCCAGTATAATAATTTAAGCCTCTCGCCAATGTAATATCAAAAATAAGATTATTATTTAAATTGATAAAATCTAAATTTCGCATTATAAATGATATCTCATCTAAACCCGCCAGCCCAACTTCGCTATCGCCAAGGATTTTATTCAAATATATTTCCACTTCACTCCAATCTTTGTTCGTAGATGAAAAATTAATTAAATTTTTTAATTTTGTTATATTGTTATCTGACCAACCTGCTTCTTTAAAAGACGATAATACATCCTCTAAACCTATTTTGTCAAGTTTGTCTAAGGTAATTGTGAATGGAATAAATCCTTCTGCATCTACACATAACCATTGAGCTATACCTTGTAAAATTTTTCTATTATTTATTTTGGTAGTGGTAGACAAGTTGAGTTGTGTAAACACCTCATCTGCTAGAGTTACTAATTCTATCTCAGCTAATAATGAATCTGTACCAATGATATCTATATCACATTGATAAAATTCGCGGTAACGTCCTTTTTGGGGGCGGTCTGCTCGCCATACCGGTTGAATTTGATATCTTTTAAATGGGAAATTTATTTCATTTCTATGCATTACTACATATCTAGCTAAGGGTACAGTGAGATCGTATCTCAATCCTTTATCACTAAGATATTCTATCCATGAGTTTATATCTTTGGTTTTCCATAAATGATCGGGCAGATTATTTAAAAAATCACCAGAATTCAAAATTTTATATATCAGTCTATCTCCTTCGTCTCCATATTTACCAAGTAGAGTGCTCAAATTTTCCATTGCAGGTGTTTCGATAGGTAAAAAATTATGCAATTCAAATATTTTTTTTAAAATATCAATAATATAATTGCGTTTTTTCACTTGATCCGGTCCAAAATCACGAGTGCCACTTGGAATTGATGGTTTGATTATAGACATTTTTTTATGCAAAGTTAAAAAAATAATATACAATTAATAAATAAAAAAATTTAGATAGCTACAGCTAAGGTTATTAAAAAGTTTAAATTATAACCTAAAAATTATAAGCATATTAAATATATAATGTATCTTAATCTAATAATATATTTAGATAATTATTATATCGTTGAGTACTTATATCTCCATTTTTTACTGCAGCTATTACAGCACAATCAGGCTCATTGATATGGGTGCAATTATTGTACTTGCAATTTTTTATGTAAGGTATAAATTCTCTAAACCAGTAACCGAGTTCCCATTTTTGGAAATTTGGTAATCCTAATTCTTTAATTCCAGGTGTATCAATAATAGCTCCCCCAGATCTCAAAAAATGCATTTCAGCAAAAGTAGTTGTATGCTTGCCTTTGAGATATTTAGCTGATAATTCCTGAGTTTTCAAATTTAATGAACTATCCATTGTATTTAATAATGAAGATTTACCGACGCCACTTTGACCTACTAGCAAAAAAGTTTTATTTTTTATAAAATTTTTAAGTTCTTCTATACCTTGTTTAGTAATTATTGATGTCAAAAAAATCTTGTAGCCGATTTGATGATAAATATTATATAATAATTGAAAATATTCATCTTTTTCATCATATAAATCGCATTTATGAAATAAAATGGTAGTCTCTACATTATAAGCTTCGGCTAAAACTAAAAATCTATCAATAAATCCCATTGGAGTAAAAGGATGTTGAGGGGTTACCATTAGTAGAGCACCGTCTAGATTAGTAGCAATGATTTGATATGTGGCACCAGCTTTTGTAGCCTTTCTCAATATAGCATTTTCTCTTTCATAAATAAAAGTTATTATACCTGATGGTTCAGTTTTAGATTGTTCTAATTCTATTTCTACATAATCTCCAACAGCTACCGGATTTGTAGTTTTATAATTTTGCAATCTAAACTTACCTCGCACCCTACAGGGTATTATTTCGCCAGTTTCTATAGATTTTACATAATACCAGCTTCCAGTACTTTTAGTTACTAATCCTTTCATATATCAAATTTTATCAGGTGTGCCAATACAAGCTACACTGATTTTAATATTTTCTATATCTTTTAAAAGATCTATTAATGATACAGTGGTAGCTCCAGTAGTTATCACATCATCTACTATTAAGACGTGCTTATTAGCCAATGACTTGCTATTTTGTATAGCAAAAACTCCATTTAGATTATCATATCTTTCCCATTTAGTTTTTTTAGTTTGCGTTTCAGTGAATTTAGTCCTTTTTATAATATTTATAGCAATAGGTATTTTTAATACTTTGCTGACCCCTTTTGCTATCATTTCTGCTTGATTATATCCTCTTACTTTTTCTTTTTTAGGATGTAGAGGTACAGGAATTATTATATCTACAGGGGGATCAATATCATTTAATTCATACCCAATCAATTTCCCAAAAAAAGTACCAACATCTTTATGTCCTTTGTATTTAAGAGCATGCAAGCAATGTTGCAAAATACCATCTTTATAAAAATAGCAAAGGGCATAAGCATACTCTATATTTGCTTGACCAATAAATTTTTCGTACAGAGGGTTTTCAACAAAATTTTTATAATAAGTAAAACCTAATTTAGAAAAACAATCACTACATAAGATATTATTTTTGTCATAAATTGGATTTTCACAGGATACACAAGTTTTTGGGAAAAGAATATTAAAAAAAGAAGTAACAAATTTATCCATTATTAGCTTTTATAATAAAGCTTATAAGTTATTCTAATTTCAGGCTACCCTCACCGAGAATATAATCATTAGTAAAAACAGAAAAATAATAAATACCTGGAATCAAATTGAGATTATCTCTAGCGTAGTCTACGCAAACTTTTTGAGCTTTGCCAGTATAATTGATTATAGTTTTTTCTGAAAATTGCAAATTTCTTCCTTGATAATCAAATGAATAGCCTCCCTGTGTCAATATTAAACCATCTGGTCTGGCAATACGTATGTATAATGTATACTCACCAGTTGGTACTAATTTGTTTTCACCAATAGTAAAACAAATATCAAACTTGTCTGTGCGTTTAGCTTTATCAGTAGGTGTAGCTTTATTACCTCTAATTTTATAGGCAATCGGTGTTATATTGTAAGCCACCATGTAAGTAGCTTCTGATATAGTTTTTGATAAAGAATCTGTAATAGTAGATAATTCTATTGCTTTGGTTTTTTCATAAGTTAAATCTTCTTTTAGTTTTACATTTTCAACTGTTAGTTCTTGATTTATTCTATACAAGCTATCTATTTGTCTTACATAACTTTGGGTGATATTTCTTAGCCTATCTAATTGCCTTTTTATTCTTGTATAATCTGCTTGAGAGGCTATTAGTTTTTCTATTTCTTTAGCTTGCTCTTTTATTAAACTATCCTGATCTGATAGTTTAATATTTAATATACCATACTCTTCTTTGATCTTATCATATTCTCTCATTATACTGTCCAATTCATATTTGAGCTGATAAGTTTCTTGTAGAGTTCTTTCTTTTTCTACTACTGCAGTCTGAAATTTATTTTGAGAACTGAAATAAAGATAAATGAATATAGCATTAGTTACTAAAAGTAAAATAATTAATATAATGTACCAAGTATTTTTCTTTTTTTCTTTTGGTGCATTATCTATTTCAAATTTATCATTCCCCATGTTACTTATGTCATTCATAAATTGAATTTTTTACAAAAATAATTAAAATTATTGAAATAAACTTTTAATTAATAATTTTAAAAAAAAAACAATCACAAAATAATTATTTATTTAAAAAATAATTATTAATTTAGCAAAAAACATTTTTATGAAAAAAACAATTTTATTATTAACAATAGGATTAGTATTTTTTTCTTCCTGCAAAAAAAATGTAGCTCCAATAGTAATTAAGAAAAATATTACTTATAAAGTAAACTCAACTGCAGAAAGGCTTTCAGTTAATTATTATAATGAACATGGGGTCATGGTAGCATCTGAGATTGTAGGCAAAACCTGGCAATATGATTTCAAAGCTACCCCAAACACTTATTTATATCTTGGAGCCAAAAATTTAACTCCTACAGGATCTGTAAACATAGAAATACTAGTAAATGATAAAGTAAAATTTAAAAATTCTACAGTTTTGCCATATGGTGCTGTCAATTGTAGTGGCTTTGTAGATTAATACTTTATTTTTTTAATAATATATTTTTTAATGATATACTGGCCTGAGTACCTGTAGATGATAAAGGTGTAATATCAAACGTGCCTCCCAATTGATAAGTTATTAGTGTATTTACTAATGATAACCCCAATGTTTTTGCAAAATTTTGGATATCTAAAGCTGATATGCCTATACCATTATCTATGATTTCTAAATTTATACCGTTATTTACTTTTTCTATTTTTACAGTTATTGTTGGGTTTTCCCAATCGATAGGAAATGCGTGAATTATGCTGTTATAAATCAATTCTATATAAGAAAGCATAAATGGAATAGCCACATCTACATGCATTATTATCTCATCGGGTAAATCTAAATACAATTGTATTTTTTTATTAAAATCTTTTATTAATCTATTAGTTTCTTTTACTATCACAGCTTTTATATCTGCTACATTGCTATTTTTGGCAAAATATAATTCATTTTGTAAATATGACAAAAGTGAGACCTTTTCATATATATCTCTTAATGCAGTGATGGCATTTAAATTGTTTATATTAATATTTTTTTGTAAATTTAATTTTATTAATGACAAAATTAATTGTAAATTATTTTTGGTACGATGATGTATCTCTTTTATTAATTTATCTTTTTCATTAATATTTTTTAGTAGATTTTCTTCGTACATTTTTCTCTCTTCTATGTTATGCAAAAGTACCACAGCTACATTAGAAGTGCTACGATAGCTATATCTACATGAAAATACAGCCTCATATAATTGTGGTTTTCCTGATTTAGAAATCAAAGACAATTCAGTTTTTTTATTTTTGAGTTTTTTTATGTTTTTGAAAATATTAATTAATAAATCATAAGTATCTTTTGGTGTAAATTTAGAAATATTATTATTCAATAACTCGCTTTCTTGATAATTTAGATATTTGTAGAATTTAGGATTTGCATATAAGAGTGTACCTGTTTGATCATATATGAATAATGGTTCTTCTATATTTTCAATAACTTCATTAAAGTTTAGATTTATTTGTTCTAATTCATTATTGATCTGTAGCTTTTCAGTGATATCTGTGATAAAGATTAGCAACCTCTTATCATTTGAATTAGGATAATTAATTAATGAAGCTTGAATATCGAAATCATATCTTTGGTTATCTCTTGTGATAGTTGCTATTTTAGAAAATTTTCCTGTATTATTTAAAGTACTAAGCAATTCATCGAAATTTATAATTTGTTTAAAAGTATTGCACTGTGTTAGCAGGCAATTATTTTCGTCGATTAATATATATTGTTTGGCTAATTCATTGCATAGTTTGACCTCTCCATCAGTAGTAGCATAGATCACACCTATCAAATCATTATTTATTAAATTTTCTAATTCTATGTTTTTCTTTTCTAATTCTTTATTAGATTTTATCATTTCAGTGATGTCAGTTAATGAACCTATAATTTTTTCTTTACCATTTTCAATTACCATTTTTGAGTTTGTAAGGCAATAAACTAGTTGATTATCTTTATTTATGAGTTTTAATAATTGGTTTTTTAATTGTTTTTTATCTCTTAATTTATTTATATAATCTTCTCTTTCTTTAGCTGAATAAAAAAACTCTACAGCTGGTTTACCTTTAAGTTCTTCTCTTTTGTAACCTAAAAAATCATAAACTGATGGCGATATTTCTATTATTACATTATCTAATATTTCATAATAAACACTTTGAATATTTTCTATAATATTCTTATAATTATTTATATTATCAGAATATTTTTTTATTGCATTTTGTAAATCTAATCCAATAATGTGATAGGTAAAGGGCTCTGTAATATCATTTGTAGAAAACGTATATGTGTTTATGAACGAAATCACTGTGCTATAATTTTTTTGTAAAATATGATCTGGTATATTAGATATATGTATTTCTTTTATACAAATGTTTAATTTTTTTTCTATATGCAAATCATTCCTTTCAAAGGATAAAAACTTATTATAAAAAGAGAGGTATTGAGATATGTCAAAAAATTGTAATGAGAATGGATCTGATAGTAAAAGTTGATTGTCTTTATTTGTTATTAATATTGATAATTGACAGGTATTGAGAGACTTACTACTATTATCCTTGTTATAGATAGTATTTTTGATATGATTTACTATATATAAATATTTGTTTAAAAATAAATATTTTTCATTACTAATAGGTTTTTCAAATCCTATTAGCATTTGATTAGCACAATTCAAATATGCAAAATACCAATATTTATTTTTATTAATATCGGATGAGTCATGGCAATATAAATTTTTAATGTTAATTTCTACGAAATAGTCTTCATTATTTTGTTTTATAATTTCAAAACTATTATCTAAATCATTTATTTTAATATTAACATTATTAATAGGTATATTTTTTGAATAAAAAAAATCATTTTTCTCATGACCACAGATAAGGGTATAATTTTCATTAATAAAAATATTTTGAAAAAAAAGATTTATAATCATTGGTGATAACTTATCAAAAACGAAATAATTTAGATAAGTAACTACCAATGATAGCGAATTTAGAGATAAAGTAGATTTATAAAAATCTAATGAATGATAGTCGTTTTCCATATATATTTATTTTTATAATTTTGCAAAACAATTTTTTCGTAAATGTCTTTAATATTAAAAAATGCCAATCTCTTTAAAAATAAATTTAATGAAATTTGGGTAGGAAACGTATTAATTGACAAAAATTCAAACAAAAAGGTAATATATTCAAAAGAAATAAGTGAACTACTCGACAAATCTAGTGAGGCTACTATAATAGATTGCAATAGACTTCTCGTAATGCCTGCATATATCAATGCGCATTTTCATTCTCAGAATTTTTTTAGTCAGTTAATATTAACAGATGAAACTATTTTAGGTTTGCAAAAACAAGAAAAAATATATCATAAATTAGATAAGATATGGGATAGAGATTTACTAGAAGCTGCGGCTTTGTATAGTGCTATCAATTTATTAAAAAATGGTACAATCCACGTGATAGATATGCTCAGTGGACCAGCTATAGCCTCTATAGATAATATACAAATAATCTATGAAACATATAAAAAAGTAGGTGTAAATGTCATGCCTGTTATAGTAATAACAGACAAATATGGATTTGGAGTAGCTGAGAATCTATTAGATACAACTGAAGCTTGGTTAAAATCTCATAAAGGGCTAATGGGATTAGATCATTTGTTTAATGTAGGAACGGGTACTTTAACAGAGGTAAAAAGATTAATGGATAAATTTAAATGTGGTATTCATGGACATTTAGCTGAATACGCTTATGATCAATCTCATTCAATAGACAAGTATAAATTGTCAGTAGTAGAGAGATTAGATGCTTTAAATCTAATTAATAATCCTCGAAATATGTGGGCTGGCTGTTTGCATATAACTAATGATGAAGTAGATTTAATAAGAGAAAATAAAAATAATGTAATAGAGTTATACGAAAGTAGTCAATGGGAAAACAAAGGATACTTTAGCTCCGAAGGATTGCCATTGATAATGTTTGGAACTGATGGGATGCATAGTGATATGTGGCAAACTATGAAAAATACTTATTATTTCAATACAGAATATGATAGGATTTCAATAAATGATGCACTGAAGCGTTTATACCAGCCTCATAAATATTTTTCAAGGTTTTTCCCCTCTATTTATGATCCCGCTTCATTTGTAATATATGATTGTCCTTTGATAAATTGTATAAATGAAGAAATGAAACCAATGCAATTATTGCAGCTTATAGACCGTAAATATATTAAATACGTCATTTCTCAAGGTGAGATCACCGTAGAAGATAATAAATTGACAAAAATAAAAGAACTAGATGCTTATATCTTGATAAATAGACAATTTAAAAGGTTGAAATCTTTATATAATAATAGGCAATATTGACTACTTGTTAATTTAAAATGAAGAAATTAACTAAATAGAAGTTAAATAATTAATGTAATAAATTAGTAAAATAAATCATAATATGTAGTATCATTAAATAAAGGAGTGATGGTGTCTGAACGAATAATTTCTATAGCATTGTGTTTCCAATTAGCTACTAAGATATAAGGTGCATAAGCATTGACATTACATACTAAAAAGAGGTCTACATCTAAACCATTGACAATAAATGGGAAATTTATTTCAGAATTGAAATATGCATCATTAGGTATTATCCAACTAATAGATATGAAATCGTTTTCATCATAAGGATTAATATTTTTTATATGAATTTTTATTACTCCTTTAGCAGCTATTGTGTAGATTTTATCATTTATCAATTTGTTACCTAAATTGATGGTTTTATAAAAATAACCGTCTTTATTCAATATCAATCTATATTCATCATAAACATTATCTCCATAATTTAATTGAAATCTACCTAGATCATCGGTATAACCAGTTGAGATTGTTTGATAAGCTACCGAAAATATATTATCTTGCAATACTTGTGCTTGTAGATCTAATTTAACATTAGCAACTGGTTTATCTAAAAATTGATCTTTTACCATACCAGTGAAACTATGTTCTTTAGGCTCTTTATCACAACCAGCCAATAGGATTAAAGCAATTAATAAAACAAAAATGTTTTTTTTCATTATCAAATTTTCATAAACAAATTTAACAAAAAATATTGATTTACATTACTTTCCTTTAATTTTTACAAATGTTTTAAATTTATCTCCGCGATCTTCGAAGTTTTTAAATTGATCATAACTGGGAGCTGCAGGTGATAAAAGACAAATTTTGTCAGGTAGAGTATATTTATATGCAGCATCGATAGCTTGCTCCAAACTATCGAATATCATTATATTTTTATCTTGATTTTCTTTTAAATTATTATATAAAAATATTTTTAATTCTCCAATACAAAAAATATTCCTCACTTTAGATTTTTTTAAATAATCTATCAATTCAGTGTAATCTATACCTCTATCCATACCACCTAATATCAATGTATCTACATTGCCAAGAGATTCTAATGCTGCTATAGTAGATTGTGGAATAGTAGAAATGCTATCATTATAAAAATCAATATTTTGATATTTGCCTACATATTCTAATCTATGTGGTAAGGGTTGAAAATCGTATAAGTAATCAATTAATTTATCAATATCAAAATTGCTTAATAGGTATGATGCTAATAATGCTGCACTGATATTTAATAAATTATGTTTACCTTTTAATTGCAATTTATCCTCATGTATGATTAATTTTTTATTAAAATTTTTATTTTTAAAAATAAAATTATTTTTAGTTTGATAAAAAAGACCTCGATTTTCATTAATATCATAATTGCCAAATTGCCAAATTTCACTATTGATCATTTGAATTTCTCGCATTGAATTATTAATGATTGCGATGTCATGAATATTTTGATGTGATAAAATATTTAATTTAGCTTCTTTATACAACTCAAAAGATTTATAATAATCTAAATGCTCTGGAAAAATATTTAATAATATACTAATATGTGGCGAAAGTTTGATCTGATCTAATTGATGACAAGACAATTCTATGACATACCAATCTGCATCTGCATCATTAATTAAAAGTTCAAAAACTGGTATACCCATATTACCGCCAATTTTAGCGTCAATATTTATTGATCTAAGTAAATGATATATTAAGCTAGTGGTAGTAGACTTACCTTTTGTACCGGTAACGCCTATGGTTTTGTGTTTATAATGTTTCAAGAATAATTCTACTTGTGAGGTTAGCTTATCAGATTTTTTTATATTAAAATTGTATAAACTAATGCCAGGAGATTTAATTATTAAATCAAAAAGATCAATTTTTTCTATAAGTTCTGTTTCTGAAATGTATTTTAAGGATTTTTCTTTTATTTTATTTTTATCAGCTATGGTTATATTGGCATTAGGCAAAAATTTATTTATAAATGAATATGTGCTTTGTCCTTCTCTGCCCCATCCCCAGATACATATATTTTTATTAATAAATTCTTCAATGATAGGATTCATAATTATATAAAATATTTAGTAAAATTATATAATTTTTTAAAATGTTTGGCGTTAAATTTTAAAAAATAAATCATAACAATATCAAATCTAATTATTTAATTAAATGCTTAACTAATAATACAATAGTGGCATTATTACGTATTCATCCAATTGTGTATTTGGATAATGTTTGGTGATTCATTCCTGATATTCATTTGCGATTTTACCATGTTCATTTAAAACCATTTTATTATTAATGATTTCGCCAAACAAATATTGCATATAATATGTGAATAATTATAACAGCCCAAACGTTTTGAAAGGTGATGATAATTTGTATTTGGTGAAGTCATGTTTTAGTATATGTAAGTGCGTATGATGATCATACGCACTTACGAGGTGTTTTTCATTGGGGCAATTTGTGAATTGCCCCAATAACGAATTATTTCGTAATTTCCTATTTTATATTTAGTTTTTTTACAACAAATTCTTGTACTTTTAAAGCAAGTTCTAAACATTTTTTTGCTTCGTCAATGCTCGGAATATAAAAAAATTCTGGGTATCGTAATTCGGTTGCATATACAGTTAGCTCATGAACATCTATTTTTGCAAGTTCTTCGAATTCAGTATCAATTTCTATGCATAATCTAAGGATTTCTGCAATATTATGAGTTTTGTGAAAAGATTTGTTATTATAAACAAGAAATGCTTTCAAATATTTTTCTACACATTGCTGTGCATGAAAGCAAATAACATCAGTTATTGGGTCTTTTCCTTCTATTAAATATTTTACTACTTTCAAATCATTTTCTGCTTTTTTAATCCAATTTTTGGTCTCTTCTATATTCATATTTCTATCCCTTCCTTGTTTGCATAATAAGATATGTTGCCAACAACTTTCATAGATTTATTAAATTGATTGATACCTCTAAATATTAAATCATTTGAGAAATTGATAGCTGCAAGTTTTAATTGAATCCTACCAGTAAGTTTTTTTAATTCGTTAAATGTAATATCTTTGTCTAAAATGACAAGTAAATCCCAATCGCTTTCTTCGGTATAATCGCCCCGGACTCTACTGCCAAAAAGTATGATTTTAACAACATTAAAACCTGCCTTTTCACATTCTTCAGTGATTATTTTTTTGACTTCTGTAAGATCTAAACTATCATCTTCCATATCTTTTTAATTTTTTTTCTAGATTAATTCTTTTTTCAAAAACCTTTCAAAATTCATATTTTTTTGATTTTAAGGGTTTATGTGCAAATTTAATAATATTTTTTAATAAACAATTTTTTTTTACCAATTTATAATAATTTTTCTATATTATTATAAAAAATTCCTTATTACCATATAAAAAACCATTATGAATGATAAAATAATTGATATAAAATTCATTATTGTCTAAACCTCTGATTTTATTATAATTTTTGTGATTGGGCGTATGGCAATACGCTCCTATGATGACTTATTCAAGAGAGCAATTCATTAGGGCAATTCATGAATTGCCCCAATAATGAATATAATACCATGGATGTGATTTGGCATTATTACGTATTCATCCAATTGTGTATTTGGATAATGTTTGGTGATTCATTCCTGATATTCATTTGCGATTTTACCATGTTCATTTAAAACCATTTTATTATTTATGATTTCGCCAAACAAATATTGCATATAATATGTGAATAATTATAACCGCCCAAACGTTTTGAAAAGTGATGATAATTTGTATTTGGTGAAGTCATAATTTTATATGAGATTTATAAACAAAATATTAGAATTTTTATTGATATTTTTTGTTATATGGCGATATGATATAGAGTGCATGACCATATACCGCAATAAATTTTATTGATTTGAATAATAATCGCCCAAAAATATGACCTTACTTATAGGCTAATTCATCTTCGATAGGAGCTAAGGCTTCTAATGCTAATTTAACAAAATCATTGAGGGGTATACCTATTAATTCGCATTCCATTATTGTATCTCTGTTTACGTTAGCAGCGAAACGTTTTTCTTTCATTCTTTTCACTACTGATTGTACTTTGACATCACTGATTTTTTTAGAAGGATATATGAGAGCTACCGCAAAGATAAAACCAGATAATGTTTCTGCAGCTGCTAATGCGTGGTGAAAGTGTTTAGAACGTAAGCTTTGTGCTGCTATCTCATTATGCAATACTATGGCTTCTATAATATCATTATCGAATTTTTCTTTTTGCAAAATTTCTTTTGCTTTTAATCCATGAAGTGTAGGGACACCATTTGTTAATTCTACATCTATATCATGTAGCAAACCAGCTAACGCCCACTTATCCTCATCTTCACCTAGATAATTTGCCAATTTTTTCATAATAGCTTCTGATGCAAGTGAATGAGCTATTAATTTAGGATTGCTAACGTGTTTATTTAATAAATCTAATGCATATTCTCTATTAATCATAAATAAATTTTTTAGAAAATATTAACTAAGGTTGTGAAAATTTTATAACAAATATGAGAAATTCCTCGTTTATCCAATCCAAGACTTTCGACTTTGACTCCTAAATTTAGTAATATAGATATAAAGCTACCAAAGATAAACATTACTAAAATGACACAAAAAATCATACCTAATACTCTATTGGCAGTTCCTAATACTGGTATTTTATTAAAAATAGCATTTATGATTTTAGCTGCAAATTTTACTAATAATGCTCCGCCTATTATTAGCACAATCATAGTAAGGATGGTTTGAAATATTGAAGAATTTTGTGGAATCAGCTGCATGGCAAAGGCATTTTTGCCTATTATACCAAATAAAAGTAAAACAAGTAGGTAGTATCCAACAAAAATAACGAGCTGACGTAGAAATCCTGTCATTATACCTCTAATAGCAGCTAAAACTAATAAAATAACAACAATAACTTCTATTGTACTCATAATGATTCTAATAATTTTTGAGCGAGTGATGATGCAAATATAAAATCTTTTAATTCTTGGTTATCAGTTTCAAATATATTATCCTTAGAACCTTCCCACCAAAGCATACCATTGTAAAAGAAAATTACTTTTTCACCAATTTTAATGACAGAGTTCATGTCATGAGTGTTTACTACTGTAGTAGTATTAAATTCGTGTGTTAGATCTGATATTAGCTCATCGATAAGAACCGCATTTTGGGGGTCTAAACCAGAGTTAGGCTCATCGCAGAATAAATATTTTGGATTTAGAGCTATAGCACGAGCAATAGCTAAACGTTTTTTCATACCGCCACTTAGCTCTGGAGGCTTTAGTTTATTAGTACCTTGTAGATTTACTCTTTCTAAACAAAAATTTACCCTTTCTAACTTTTCTTTATTAGACATATTAGTAAACATATCCAAAGGGAATTTCACATTACCTTCTACATCTAAAAAATCAAAAATGGCTCCACTTTGAAAAACGACTCCCATTTCTTTTCTTATTAATTTTTGTTCTTTTTCTGATAATGAATAAAAATTTTTGTCACCATAATATAATTCGCCTTTTTCAGGTATCAAAAGTCCTAACAAGCATTTCATAAAAACAGTTTTACCCGAGCCACTCATCCCTATCACTAAATTTACCTTACCTGGCTCAAATCTTGTAGTAATGTCTTTTAAAACCACTTTATCATCAAATTTTTTTGTAAGATGCTCTACTCTAATCATAATAAATTAACCTAAAAATATTTGAGTCAAAATAACATCAAAAATAATAATAAAAATACTTGATTGTACCATAGCCTTTGTACTATTTTTACCTACCTCTAGTGCTCCACCCTCTACAATATATCCATAAAACCCGCTGATAGAAGTAATTATAAAACCAAAAAATAAGCTTTTAGATAATGCATAAGTAATCTCAAAAGGTGTAAAAAAAGCTCTAAGTCCATAAAAATACTCGCTTGGAGGTATTTGTGTAGAGCCAATAGTAACTAAATAGCCACCAAATAACCCACTAAATATACTAAAAGTAATAATCACAGGCATAATAATCACAAAAGCAATTATTTTAGGTAAGATCAAATATGATGCCGAATTGATTCCCATCACTTCTAAAGCATCTATTTGTTCTGTTACCTTCATAGTACCTATCTCAGCAGCTATACGTGAGCCCACTCTACCTGCTAAGAGCATGCTCATAATAGTAGGCGAAAATTCGTATATTATCACTACTCTTGTGATAAATCCAGCTGTATATTTCGGAATTAGTGGACTCTCTATCTGAAATGCAGTTTGTATGATAACAACTATACCTATGAAAAGACTTAGAAAACACACAATAGGTAAGGACTCTACACCTAAATAATACATCTCGTGTACAACTTGATTTGCAAGGGTTTTAAACTTCACTGGTCTTGTAAAAGTTTTTTTCATAACGAGCAAATAATCTGCGATCCCTTCGAATAAATTCATATCATTTATAACTTTTTTATTAAAAAAATTAATTACTCAACCACAATAATGGATTCTCTGGTTCTTTGCTATCAGTCCATATCTCAAAATGCAAAATATTAGCTTTATAATCTTTCAAAAAACCAGTTTTTCCAATAATGGTTCCCTTATTTACTTTTTGATTTTGTTTTACATTTACAGTAGATAAATTAGAATAAACAGTAAGAAAATCTTCATGTTTCACTATTACAGCTTTTAATTGATTAGGTAGTGAAAAAATAGCTGATACTGTGCCATCATATACACATTTGACCCACTCATCTTCTTTTACATTGTAATCTATGCCATTGTTTTGAATAGTTATATTTTGGTAAACTGGATGTGATTGGTTGCCAAAAGTGCCTACTATTACTCCATTATCTACGGGTTTTGATAATTTGCCTCTATAAATGCTAGCAATAGATGGGCTCGCTTTAGTCGCCGGTGCACCTGATGGTGACTTAGATGCTTCTTTAGCTTTAGCAGCTCTAGCTCTTTCTAATTCTTTTATTATTATTTGTATTTGTTTTTCGAGTTCTTGTTGTACTTTCTTTTGTTCTTTTATTTGTTTTTCTAAATTGGTTTCTTTTTTCTTTAATTCATTTACTAGTATATTTTTATTTTTAATTTCTTTTTCTATAACTATTAGTATAGAATCCTGCTGAGCTAATAATTTTTGTTTTTCCTCTTTTAATTGTTCATATTCTTGCTGTAGATCCATTAATTTTTGCAAAGAAGCTTGATAATTTTTGATTTGTAATTTATAAATATTAGCTAATTGTTTTAGGTATTGATAACGTTCAAAAGCTTCATTAAATGAATTAGCACTCAATACAAAAGAAATTCTATTTTGTTGTGTTTTGTACACATACATTAGTGTTATTATTTTACTAAGTCCTACAGAAAGATCTTGAATATTTTGTTGCAATATGGGTATCTCTTTAGAAATTTCACTTAATTTAGTATTAGCATACGCCAGCTCAGATGTTATGATGTTTCTCATTTTTTGATTATCTCGTAGTTTAGCGTTCAAAAGATCGAGCTCTGCTAGAGAATTTTTTCTATTTTTACGTGTAGATTGCAGTAGTTTTTCAGTGTTTTTAATTTGTTTTTCTAAATTTGCCCTTTCTTGTTCTAATTTTTTCTTTTGAGCTTCTGTTTGGCTTAATAATGGTATGCAAATCAATAATATTATTATAAAAATAAATTTTGAGTATTTTATGTGACCAAATCTATTCATTTACAATAATATTAATAAAAATAATATGCAAAAATACATTTAAAAATTCAAATAAGATATTAAAAAGTATTATAGAATGTAAAATAAATAAACAGAAATTAATTTTTGATAAATTTTTTAATACTTAATTTTTGTAAAAAATATTGATAAAATTTCTGTACATTATATTACTCATTCATTTGCAAAGTTTTATATAATCACAAAAAAAATTATTTTACTTGGATTTTGAATTTGTATAATGCCAAAATCAATGATATCGTGTAATTTATTATAAACTATATGGCCTTTGTATAAACTCGATAGGCCTAGGAATCGAAATTTCCTTCATGCAGTCGATAGCAAATTTATCTGTCATACCAGATATATAGTCTGTAACAATTTGTTTGCATAGATCTCCCTCGGTGAGATTATTTTGTTGTTTTTCATTAATATAAAAGTTTTTCATTCCTTTAAGGTAATTACCAAAAAATATATCAATATTTAGGTTGTTTTCTTTTAGATACCAATCTATCTCCCAATGATATTGGCAGAAAAGTTTAGTAAGATAATCAAATAAAGTTTCAATTATCCTTTTACAGTATATTTTATATTCTTTTAGTCGGGGGTGATCATATATATATTTATAGTTAAAATCTTTTAATTTTAGCATTAATTCATAACATTCATCAGAAAAGGATATTTCGTCATCAGTAGAATTATCTATAACATCCAAAACTAAATGATTGATGATCTCACCATTAGAAGTACCTATTTTGTTTTTAATAATATCTGGTATATCCTCTTTTGAAAAAAAACCAGCTATGATGGCATCTTCTATATCTCTACCAAGATATGCGATTTTATCAGAAAATCTCACAATGCAGCCTTCGTAGGTAGTGGGTAAATGTTTTCTATCAGTGATGGTGTCTAAATTTTTTATTGTTTGATCTGGTTTGATGCTTTTTTCAAAGCTTTCTCCATTATGAAAGATGATGCCATCTTTTACTGCATATGTTAGATTGAGGCCTTCGCCTTGATTTGTAAGTTTTTCGACAACTCTATAACTATTAATTTCGTGAATGAATAAATCTTTGCCACCAAGCAAAAAAGATAACTCAGATTCTCCAGCATGCCCGAATGGTGTATGGCCTAGATCGTGTCCTAGACCTATGGAATAAGCTAAATCTTCGTTTAATGACCATTCAGAATTATCTTTAGAATTTAAGCCTCTGCATATAGTAGCTGATATAGTGGCTACATGGAGCACATGCTCGATTCTCGTGCATACGTGATCATCATCAGGGCTGAAAAAAACTTGTGTTTTATGCTTTAAACGTCTAAAAGGCCTCGAGTGAATAATAGCAGTCTGATCTCGATAATAACATCCTCTGATATCTTCATCTTTTTTATAAGATCTTTTTTCTAAAGCCTCTTTAGGTAGTATATTTTTACTCATTTATTTTTTGTTTGTATATAATAAATTTTTATTTACTACAAATATAATAAAAAAAATTATAAGTAGAGAGTACTGTTCTTTATTTTATCATTAAATGATAAAATATGATAAATATTTTTTAGACGATTGTAAATATGTTTTCATAGGGTATATCAATATTGGTATTTAGAGATATTGATTATGATATTATTTGAAAAATATCCGTTAAAAATACAAATCACATGGCTTCGGCTACTACAAAAGCACTACCGCCTACATAGATTATGTCATTAGCTATTGCTTGTGATTTAGCGGCATTTAAAGCATTGGAAACAGAATTATAAGTTTTACCAGACAGATTAAAATTTTTAGCTTTTTCGTTTAAAAGCATAAAATCTAATGCTCTAGGGACTTTGGGACTACAAAAATAATATATTGCATCTTTTGGTAATAAGCTTAAAATACCATCTATATCTTTATCTGCCATCATGCCCCATACAATATGCAAATGATCTTTGGGTATAGATTCTAAAATTTTAATTACATTACTCACTGCATTTACATTATGTCCTATATCCATAATGATAGGAATTCTATCTGGTACATAAGTCCATCGTCCAAAAAATCCAGTATTATCAAAAACATTTTTTATACCATTTATTATATGTTTAGTAGAAATAATATATTTATACGTTTGCAAAATATTAATGGCAGATAATACAGTTTTAATATTATCTATTTGAAATTTACCTATCAATGGAGAATAAATATCAAAAAAATCATCATTATAATTATTTTTTAAATGCAATCGCATAGAAGGTGGTAATAGATTTTGAGAAAAATCTATTAGTTTCCATTCATCAGCTGAGATGATGAGTCTAGCATTGTTTTTATAAGCAAAATCAATAAAAACTGGTAATGTTTCTTGATCATTTTCACCTATTATACATGGTATGCCGTTTTTGATGATACCAGCTTTTTCTGCAGCTATCTCTTGTAAAGTATTTCCTAGTAAATTAGTATGATCATAAGAAATATTTGTAATGATAGAAACTAAAGGTATTATCACATTAGTAGCATCTAACCTACCACCTAATCCTGTCTCTATCACAGCAATATCTACGTTAGATTGGGCAAAATAAGAAAAAGCCATCACAGTATTTATTTCAAAAAAACTTGGTTTTAGTTGTTCTAACAATTTAAAATTTTTAGTAGTAAATTTAGCTATCCATTGTGCAGGTATCATCTCACCATTAACCTTTATACGTTCTCGCATTGTTTTTAGGTGAGGAGAGGTGTATAATCCGACTTTGTATCCTGCCTCTTGCAATATAGAAGCTATCAATGAACTAACACTTCCTTTGCCATTAGTCCCGGCTATATGAATCATTGGAATTTTTAAGTGAGGTTTATCAAATTTATTTAGCATAAATAATGTTTTTTCTATGCCACCTTGATAGCCTGATGAACCTTGCCGCTCATACATTGGTAGCTGCTCCATAATAAATTTTTCTGCCTCCAAAAATTTCATTAAAAAAAATTTTTTACAAAATTATTAATAAATCAAACAATAATAAATATTAAAATCCTTTATCGCAATTGTAACAAATATCTAAATATTTGCCTTTAATGGATTGAATTCTTATTTTATTTAATTCTTCAGAAAACCAGATCTCATTTATTGATTTTTTGTACCAATTATCATTTAAAAAATTGGCATTTTTATCTTGGCAGCATATTGCGATTTGTCCATTTTGTAATAATATTAATTCTGTCCATAACCTCGTACAAGGAGTAGAGGGTAATTTTTTTAATATTAATTGATCATTTAGTATCTTATATCTGCTAAATCTTTTGTTTTTGGGTAAAAAATCAATAGCATTCTCCACTAATTGGGCACTTTTGATACTAGTTTTTACTTTTATTTTTTTCATATGTTTTTTAAAAAGTCTAATTTCATGTTCATTATGTCTAAAAACTACAAATTGTACAATAATTTTGGGAGATTTTTTCTTTAATATATGTTTTGCTTTTATTAAATTATTTATGGCATCATAAACCTTGTCTATATTGCCACCAGTTCTATATTTTTCATAGGTTTTTTGAGATATGCCATCCATAGAGACAACTATTCTATTTAATCCGCTATTTACTAAAGATGTAGCCACATTATATGAAATATTCTGAGCATTAGTAGATAGCTCTACATAAAAGTCATTAGAACGTAGGTATTTTATTTTTTCTATTATAGTATCATCTAATAAAGGTTCCCCTTGAAAATATAAGGTTATCCAAAAAATATTTTTAGGTAAATTATTAATTAATCTTTGAAAATCTGTAAATGCAATAAAACTATCAGCTCTATTTATATTTCCTAAACCTTGTTCGCAAAATAAACATGAGAGATTGCAAAGACTACAAGTCTCTATATGAATAGCAAATGGTAAATTTAAAAGACAAAATTTACCAAATAATTTAGAATACCAGTATGAAAAAGCAAATAAAATTAAATTATAAAATCTATTAATACTTTGTTTGATTTCGAAAAACATTTTAGTGAAAATTTAAAAATCTAAATTACAAATTACAAACAAAATAAAACAATTAGTTATTTTTATTCTAACACATAACAAATTGCTTATTTGTGATTTTTCAGTATTAAGTCATAAAAATGTAAATGGGAGGTTGTATTTATTTTTTTTCAATAGATTTTTCCAGATCAGAAGTAATCTTTTGTATCAATGGGACACCTTGCAAAGTTTGAACAGCTATTATTCTGAGCAAAGTATAAACTGGTACACTTAGTATCATACCAATAATACCAAATAATTCTTCGCCTATTACTAAAACTAAAAATACTTCGAATGGTGTACTTTTAACACTTTTAGCATATATATTTGGTTGCAAAACAAGATTATCGAGTATTTTGACAGATTCGAATCCAATGATAGTAATCACAATATTCCATAGCAATTGTGTGTCGGCTCCCGACATTAGCGAAGATACAATACCTAATAAAATAGCTAAGATCAAAGCTATCAAAGGACCAAAGTATGGAATAATATTGAATAATCCAGCAAAAAATGCTATTAAAATAGCATAATCATATCCTATCAAAGTGAATACTAAAAAAATTAAAATAAAAACAATGATCTGATCTATTAGAATGCCAAGAAAGTATCTAGAGAGTAAAACTCGAGTGTCATTGATGATATTGTCTATCATGCTATGATAGCGTTCAGCGAAAAGCGATTTTACTAATGAAGGAAAAACATTCTGATCTTTAATAATAAAAAAAGAGAAAAACACAACTGTAACTACGCCCACTACAATATCTCCGAATGAGTTTATAATGTTTTCAAATGCTTTTTCTATGTTTATGCTAGCTTGAAAGTTTGTAATATACTTTTGAATTATCTGAGCAAAGCTAAAACTTTCATTAGCTATTTTATAATCAATCAATGTTTTTTCTATTGGTTTTAAACTGGATTCTAATTGCAAAAGTAATATATCATAGTCTATAGCAATTAGAGAAGTAAGTTTAGTAATAATAGGTGGAAGTACATAAAAGAAAAACAAAATAATAACTCCTAATAAAAACAACATAGATATGATAGTAGCTACAGCATCATTCAAATGAAATTTTTTAATACGTATTTTTAAAAGTAAATTTTTTATCGGGGCTAATATAAGTGATATAACAAAGGATATGAGTAAATAAAGTAATACCTTAGGTAATAAAATAAATATCAAAGCTATCAGTATCAAACTGGGCAACCAAACATACCATTTTTTAAATATATTACCCCAAAAATGTTGGACATTGTTTTTGTTATTCATATCGAGCTATAAATATTTGAATTTAATAAATTCATCTAATACAAGTTTGTGATCAAAAGCTAATGGTGGTAGTAGTGATAATAGGAACCACTTCGCCTCAGCTGCATCATCACCCGCTTGAGTACGACTTAATAGGAAATCATCTGGTAAAATGGCATAAAAAACAATAGTGATCACTCGTGTACGGGGATCCCTTTTGGGATCACTAAAAGCTTTAAATTGTTCTAAAAAACATATATCTAATGAGGTTTCTTCTTTTAGCTCTCTACGAGCTGTATCTTCTAAAGTTTCATTCTCTTCGTTAAATCCACCTGGCAAAGACCACATGCCTTTATATGGCTCATTGGCTCTCTTCACAAGTAAAACAGATTGTTTGTGTATCAATATGATGTCTGTAGCTACTGCTGGTCTAGGATAATCGTAGCAATATTTTTTCTTTTTCAACATAATTGTTTTAAATTTAATTACAAATTTAAAACAACTATTTAGAAAGAATATTTAATTTTAAAAAAAATTTCAAATATTTTGATATATGAGAAAAATTTATTTATTTATCATTTTATTTATCACAGTATTTAATGGTAAAGCTCAGACTCCTTTGACCATAGCAGTAGATTTTACTACTTCAGATGTTAATGGCAATGTTCATAATTTATTTAACTATTTAGATAACAATAAATATGTATTGTTAGATTTTTTCTTTACTCGCTGTAGTGCATGTCAGACTTCATCTCCGCAGTGCAATGCATCTTATATTTATTTTGGTTGCAATCAAGGTGATGTTATATTTTTAGGTATAGATTATTATGATAGTAGACAGGATGTAATAAATTTCATCAATCAATACGGACTTGATTATCCTTGCATTAGCGGAGATGATGGTGGAAGACAAATATGCGAAATGTATGGTATAGATGCTTTCCCTACTTACATACTTATTGCACCTAATAAGAACATTGTAGAACGTGATATTTGGCCTTTTAGTACTAATATATGCAACTCTATATTACAAAGCTATGGATTACAAACGATGAGTTGTCAAGAAAATATTAATGATTTTTATGATGAAAATATTTCTATTTATCCAATACCAGCCAAGGACGAGATACTCCTAGGCTTTTATAATTACTATTTAAATGAACCAATAATATTTATTTATGATCTTACTGGTAAAATGATATACACTGAAATAATAACCAACCTATCAAATACTCACAAAATGGATATATCTGCAATAGATAACGGTACGTATATTTTATTAATCGTAGAAAATAATGAGGTTTTGTTGAGAAAATTAATTTCTGTGTCTCATTAATAAATTTTTATTTAGTAAATAATATACTGTATCAATTATTTTTTTTAATAGATTAACAAAACTAATCCTTTCAGATAGTAACCTTCTGGATGATAGAGTGAAGGCGCATGACATGGAGCTTGAGTAAGTCTATGCAATATTTTAATATTTCTACCACTATCTAATGCTGCATTCATCACTGAACCTTCAAAATGTAACGATGATACAGCTTGGGAACAGCTAAATGTAAATAAAATACCATTATTTTTTATTTTTTCTATTGCTTTACTATTGATACGTTTATATCCTTTCAGAGCATTGTGTCTGGTATTTATAGATTTAGCAAAGGCTGGCGGATCTAAAATAATTACATCATAATAATTTTCTTGCATATTATTTAGATAATGCATAGCTTCATCCTCTATGGCTTCATATCTAGTTTTGTTTATTTTATTTAATTCAAAATTTTTATATAATAAATTAATAGCTTCTCGACTACTATCTACAGAGACTACTTTTGTGGCGTCAGCTAAGGCAGCATATACAGAAAAAGCACCTGTATAACTAAACATATTTAAAACATTTTTGTCCTTAACGTATCGTTGTAGCAATTTTCTATTTTCTCTTTGATCTAGATAAAAGCCAGTCTTTTGTCCTTCTTCCCAATTTACATAAAATGAAATATTGTTTTCTTTGATTATCACAGGTATTTCTATGTTATCTGTTTGATAAGCATAATAAGTATTTTTGATATTTTGTGTTTTATCAATTACAAAAATCGATTTTAATTTTTCACGATAAATTTGTTTTAGAGTTTCAATAATATAATTAATATCATTATACATACCAGTAGAATGAGTTTCTAATACTAAATGATAATCATAGAAATCTATTATTAATCCAGGCAATCCATCGGCTTCGCCGTATACTAATCTAAAAGCATTAGTTATATTAGATAGAGGCAAATTAATAGCTTCACGTATAGCTACAGCCCTCATAATTTTATTTTTGTAAAATTCGACCGAACGATTTTCCTTTTGATAACTAACAATACGGCCAATGATGCTCCCTTTAGTAGAATATTGAGCCATAGCTAAAAAATTATTATGATTATCGTATACTTCTACCCATTCACCTTCTTTAGGCTCACCTTCAATTTTTTTAACTGCTCCACTAAATATCCATGGATGATACCTTTTGATAGATTCTACTTTGCCAGTTCTTATTATCAGTTTATTCATATTTTTTTGCAAAATTAAGTTAAGTATTTTTAAAACATCAAATAATGATTATTTTTTTTCTAAAGTACTCTTTTTCCATTTCTAAACTTCACAATAAAAGCATCATTGTATCCTTTATCTTTCACATAATTCAATTTTTGACGTGCTTGATTATAATCTGTGAATTCACCATAAATATACTTGTATGTATTATTAAAAAAATAATAAGAAATAGAATCTGAAGGGAAATCTTTATATATTTTATGAGTATTTGTAAATATTTCATTTGAAGATAAAAATTGGATATAATATATTAGTTCTTCATTAGTTTCATCATTAGCTTTAGATAGTTGATTTTGTGTTGCTAAAATAGATTTCTCTTTTAAAGGGAAATTATCTACATTAACAATATAATCTGCAATAGCATTAGCTAAATTCTGAGCTAATTTTTTTTGATTGTCTTTATTGGTTATCCATTCTCTATCATGCTGATTAGATATAAAACCCATTTCTATCAATATAGAAGGCATAGTAGCTTTATAAAGCACAAAAAATGGAGCTTGTTTAATACCTCTATTAGTAAATGGAGCTATTTGTAAAGTGCTATTGGTAACCTTATCAGCCAAACTAATACTTTTGTTTAAAAACTGATTTTGATATAATGAAAAAGCGATATATCCTTCGATAGAATTAGGATCTATGCCATCATAAGATTCTAAATAATTCTCTTCGTATATGGCTACTGAATTTTCTGCTATAGCAGTTTCTAGCCAGGCTTTCACTTTGGTATTTCCCATTACAAAAACTTCATATCCATTAGCTTCTATAGATTTCGAAGCATTTACATGAAAAGATACAAATAGATTAGCGTGACTTTTATTAGCTATGCGAGTCCTTTCGATTAAAGGTATAAAAATATCAGATTGTCTGGTGTAAATGACTTTTATATTTTCATAAGTATTACTTAAAATATTTCCTACTTCCAATACCAAAGATAATGTAATATCTTTTTCCTGGATATTACCATATACAGCGCCGGGATCTTTGCCTCCATGGCCAGCGTCTAAAACCAAAATATATTTTTGACAAAAAGTATTAGAGCATATAAAAATAAATATTATAAAAGTCAACTTTTTCATTTTCAATTTATTAGACAATATGTTTTTTGTAATACAAATTTATGCATTATTTTTAATTTATTGTAAAAAAAATTTAAAATGTCACATATTATAAAAAGGTTTTTATAATATTTTTATGTTAAATTTAATATTGGCTTAGCTCTCAAGTCCCTGTATAAAAACCACGCCCGCCTGTCTGATGATGCGAGGTTGAGCATCCTACCAATGTCCTCGATTAATCTTTTTCGTAAATACTTGTGCATTACCACATACCACATAATGTAGCTCTGCAAATACTTAGTCGCTACCCCTCTGAATTTTTTGTTTATCAAGCCTACAAATGTCTTGGTATGTTTGTTTATCGTAGATACGCTGTATACGCCTCGTTTCTTTGATCTACCTATTACTATCTCTAGTTTTCTCTGTTCTTGTACTTTCGTTTTTTTCAATTCTTCATTATGATTGCTACATATTACGCTATTGCTGGATATTTTAGTATTCAATATTTGCTCTATTTGTGCTCGTTTTACTTTGTCGAAGCCAGTTAAGTTGAATAGCATATTACCACTCCTATCTTTCGTAGCCATCACAGCTACCTTTCTCTGCTTCTTTTTCTTAGCTTCCTCGTATTCTTCTCTATTTTTGTACTTCCTACCTTTTTCTGAATATTTCATCAGTAACTGCTCGAATTCTATTATTCCATAAAAATCAATATTATTTTCGAAGGTTCTCAGTGCGGAGATTATCCTGTGTCTCCAAGCGAAGCTTGTCGGTAAGCTGATGCCAACTTCAGCGGCACAAGCTCTAAGAGTTTTGCCCTCGAGCATACAACGAATGTAATCGAGCATCTTTTCCTTCTTTTTTAACCTATAGACGAAAGTGCCGGTGGTAATTCTGAAGTTTCTACCACAGTTTTTGCAGATGTATAATTGCTGTCCTTGTTGTGTGCCATTTTTTATAATGTTTTTACTCTGACAATTAGGGCAGAGAGGTGGTATGGTTTGTGCTTTTAGACCTTGATAGTCTACTACATCAGCGTTGAGTTGGTTCATTAGATGATACAATTTATCTAAAAATTCCAAGTTTTCCTGCTTGCTCATTGATAAGTAGTCTTCTAATTCTTGATCTTTTAATATAGTTTTCATAATTATAAATTTTGGTAAAATTAACAATTATTTCTATATAAATCCAATATGATATTTAACAATTGCAATTTTACGATACGTCCCATAAATCCAACCATCCCCAACTATATTAAATTAGAATGGATAACCAATTCCAAAGTTAAAATTCATATTCTTTATTGATTTATTAAATGAATACCATTTTTCGTCTGGTGGAAGTGATGGATCATGGATTGGAAAACCAAAATCAAAGCGTATTGCTATAATATTAAAATCTAATCTAAGCCCTAACCCACATCCTAGATATAGCTGTTTATAAAATTTATTCCATTCAAATTTGCCACCTGGATACAAAGCATTATTTCGTACAGACCATCCATTACCCATATCTATAAATAAAGCTAAATTTATGAAATTATATACTTTAAATCTAGTTTCCAGATTTATTATTCCTGCTATTTCAGAACCACGTTCTATGATAGAATCTTTTGCAGTTGTAGACCTGTATTCACCGGGTCCTATAGTTCTATATGGCCATGCTCGTATTTCTGAAGGTCCTGATACCGAATAAGTTCGTTCGAATGGCATGTAATTACTATTGCTATATGGGTATCCTATACCTACAAAAGCTCTGACTACTGATAGAACATTCTTTTTGCCAGGAAAATATACCCTAAAATCCCCATCCATTCTTAGAAATTGTGCATAAGGAATGTTCCAAACTCTTTGGGTTTGGTCTGTATTTGCATTTTTGGTGAATATCTGGTGATATAACCAAAATATTTCTCCACTTGTTTCTGCATTAAATCTAAAATATAAGTATGGCATGTGTGTTGGATACGTTTTTTTATTAGATAGAGTATAACTATATCTTACACCAAAGGAAAAATAATCTTCGTATCCATAGCGTAGCCTACTAGGTAAATTTTCTATTACTTCTTTATATGAGCTATCGGGATTTATTTTAATTAAATTTATATAAGGGACATGTATTTGATGAAATTTATATCGTGTTTCGTTAAATTGTAAACTATAATTGGCTCCTATTAGTGTGCGAGTGTATTGTATACGTTTTTGAAATAAGTATGATAATTGTACTTGAGTGCTTGGTTTAGTATTTACAGATGTATTTTCTATTTTTACAAAAGGTACCAGAAGTTTGGGAAATGACAAAGATAAATCTGCACCATAATAATAGGCTCTGAATATATCATGACCGCTAAATAAATTTTCTACTTCCAAACCACCCCGAGCTTGAAAGACTAATACCTCACCTCCATTAAATATGGACCTATTAATATATGATATTACTGTGTTTAATCCATATACACCACTAGATGTAGTTGTTTCTAAATCAAATCTCCAATTTTGCAGATCGTATCTACTTATATTTACATTTGCTATCAGATTATTTCCTTCTTTACTAGTGTCTATCTTATATTCTACTAATGCATTACTAAATATAGGAATGTCTAATAGTAAAGCTTCAGTCCTAAAACCTTTAGATTCAGAATAAAACTGGTTTGGTTTAACAATTATTTTGTTAGCTATTACTTGGGGTTTGAAATAAAAACCTTTAGGATAAACAAAATAAAATGTATCAATGGATAACTTAGATGTATATAATACTGTATCACAGGATAGTTCATTTTTAGATAAAGGATTATAGGCCAAATTTATATATACCTTACTTATTTTATATTTTTGGAATGGTAAAGTTACAATATTATTATCTATCTGTTTTTGATATGGAAATAGCAAAGTATTTAGATGCATTTGATAATTACCTATTGTGGTATCAGCTTCATATTGAATATATGATTTAGAATAATTATAAAAACCGCTATTTCGTAAGTGGGTAGCTAGCTTATTTCTTGCATCATCTAATATTTTTTCATCATAGATAATGCACGGTTTCAATGGTAAATTTGGAATATAACTTAAAACTGATAGTTTAAATGAATTTAATAGATAATGCCAATTGATTTGAGAATATGTTAATAGGCTGTGATATCTTAGTGGTTTTTTAAAAATTGCTGATAAAATATTCTCTTCTAATGTAGTATCTAAAAAGGTCCAATCTATAGATGATATCATATAGGGTCTACCCAAATTTATTTCATAATATAATTTATATTTTTTTTGCCCAATAGGTATTAAGCTGTCTTTTACTTGAGTATAAAAATACCCTTTTGTTTTAGCATATAGTTGCATCTGCTCCATAGAAATATTAGATAAGTATTTATCATAAAAAGTAGGAGGTTCACCTACCTCATTTAAAAGATAATTACGCAATCCTTTTTCTATCTTACGTTGTTCTTTATCATAATTAATGGATTTTCCCTTTTTGCGTTTTTTAGCTATTCGTTCTTCTGACTTTTGTTTTTTTATCTCTGTTTTGTCTTTCAAATGTTTATCTGCAAATGCATATACTGAACTAGGGAATCTAAATATAAACAAGGTTTTTCTGTTTGGCTGCAGCTTTATATATGGATTAAAATCATTTTTTTTGATTGCTTGTATAGTATCTAAAGGGTCATAAACAATGTTAACTTCATTTTTTACTATAAATTGTTTATCAGGATAGGTCCTAGGTACACTACAAGAAGCCATCAAAAGCAGTAGAGGTAAAAATAAAATAATTTGTTTTAACTTTTTTAATTTATTCATAACGCAGTGATTCTATTGGATCTAAGCGAGCAGCTCTCGCAGCTGGTAAAAGTCCGGCTAAAATGCTTACGCACAAACACAATACTATACTCAATATCATCCATCCCCATGGTAATACTAACCCTATTTTTAGCAATTTAGCTACTACATTGCCAATAAGCACACCTAATATTATTCCTAATAGACCACCAAGCTGTCCCAGGATGATACTTTCTATGAAAAATTGAGTTTTTATATCTTTACTTTTAGCACCGAGTGCTTTTCTGATTCCTATCTCTTGAGTGCGTTCTGTAACGCTAACTAACAATACATTCATTAATCCTATAGTAGAGCCTAAAAGAGTTATCATGCCTAATATTATAGCTGCTAGGTTAAGATATTTTAGGTTTTGCATCAATACATCTACTATAAAATCGCTCTTAAGTGTAGCAAAATTATTTTTTTGACTTATCTCTAATTGCCTTATCTGTCTGAATAGATTTATAGCTGCATCAATAGCTTCATCGAGTTTATTTACATCATATACCATTACATTAATGCGATGGCTTGTTTGTGATTTGATAAAATATTTTTTGGCAGTAGAGATGGGTATTAGACACGTTCTATCTATATTACTACCAAAAGTGGAGCCTTTCTCTTCTAATACACCTATCACTGTAAATTTAATTCCATGTATATTTATTTCTTTGTTAGTAGCTTCTATGTCGTAAGGAAACAAATTATTTGAAAGCTCTTTGCCTAAAATGACATATTGTTTTGTGGCTTCTATATCTTGAGATAAAAAATCTCGGCCATTTTCTAATGTTAATCCTGCTGTCTTTAAATAATTTTCATCCACAGCGGTTATTTGTATATTAGGATTAGTCTCTTTATATTGTGATCTAATAGTAAATAATTGTGGTAAATTAGTAGAAATAGAAACTATGGCAGGGTAATCAAATTTATGTTTAAATGTTATTGCTTCATGATATGATATTGGTTTTCTTTCTATTCTCTCTTTTTTAGATTCCGAATTTTGATTTGGTAATTCATATATTGTGAAACTGTGCCCGCCCATACGGGTAAAGCTCTCAGTAAATGACATTTTAATAGCATCTATCGACGATAAAATAGCTACTAATGCCATTATACCAAATGCTATAATTAGTATTGTAATGATAGCTCTAGTTTTATGCCCAAAAATAGCAGTAATAGCTATTTTTATATTTTCATACAATAGAGTTAATTTTTTCATAATGCATTAATCATTTCACTGTGATACAATACGAATGTATACAAGGTCGCCCATAGAATGATGGAAATAGATACTAATAAATCTTTATTCTTTTTATTAGGAAAATATCGTCTTAGTAAAAAAGCTCCTAATGGTATTGAAATAAAACAAGGTGTGAAAATTATCAAACCTCTGTATCCATAGTGTCTAACCCATTTTACATAACGTTTCCTTTTTTTATATGGGACAGTTTTAGGTGGTTTCTTTGGTTTTGATGGCTTTGTATAATGACTGTGAATATTATTATAAAGTTTTATTACACCATCAAATAGATAATAAAAGAAGAAATAACCCATAATACCTCCAAAAGCAGTTACAAAAAATGCTTCATAAAAATTTAATCCAGAGATCTTAGCAGTACTAGTAGTAAACATAAATTTAGTAGCTCCTATGATAAGTAAATAAAAATTTTTAAATAAAAAGCTTATAATTTTTATCATAAAAAATCAATTTAAAGCACTAAATTAGTATTTTTTATTTACAAATTTAGATTTATTCTTTTTTACCAAAAGCTAAGTCGCCTGCATCGCCCAATCCTGGAACTATATAATAATTTTCGTCTAATTCTTCATCTATTGCAGCTGTCCAAATATTCAATTTAGGATGATCAATATTTTGTGAAACATCATCTATACCAGCCCTAGCAGATATTATAGAAGCTATATGGACTTCTTTTGGCATACCATGAGTTAATAATTTTTTATAACTTAAAATTATCGAATTGCCTGTAGCTAACATAGGATCACATAAAATCAATATTTTATTATCAATAGGTGGTGTACTCACATATTCTACATTTATATTAAATTCATTGCCATTAATATGATTTCTGTATGCAGTGACAAATGCACTTGGTGCTTTATCGAAAAAATTTAAAAATCCTTGATAAAAAGGTATGCCAGCTCTAAGAATAGTAGCTAAAACTGGTTGTTCTGCTAATACAGATGATACTGCTATACCGAGTGGTGTTTCTACTTTTATTTTTTTAAAAGGAAGTTGTTTACTTATCTCATAAGCCATTATTTCGCCTACTCTCATCATATTATTTCTAAATCTTAATGGATCTTTTTGTATTACTTTATCTCTCATTTCCATTAAATATTGACTCAAAATGGTGTCAGAGTTACTTAAATTATGTATCATATTGAAATTTTAGACGAAATTACAAATTTGATAATAAATAATATGAAATATTTTTAAAATATTTTTTAATTTTGTAAAAAAAATGAAAAAGTCAAAAATTTTATCAGTTACTATTGCTTTTATCATTTTAACAGGTTGTAGTTCTGTGCAATTAAGTGAGAGGTATACTTATCTCAATAAAGTACCAGTAAATCAAACGGTAGAAACTATAAAAAAACCTATTAAGCAAGATAAATATTTAGTAGATAATGAACTCGCAAATCATGTAGATATAGAAAATAATGATATCGATGCTATCTATGATAAGCATTCTGATAATCTAGCTTATGATAATGTGGATAATCTAAAACCTCTATCTTTTGTGCAAAAAAAGCAAGTAGTTCCAGTTAAAGCAAAAAATATATTTCCTATTCTCCCTTCATTCAAAGCTAATCACTTCAAACAACAATTAAATGAAATTAATTATGAAAGCATTGCAGATACTGATTCTCTAACAAAAGTATTAATAGGATTATTGATTTTAGCTCTCATATTGATAGTGCTTGATTTGATTTTACCAGGAGATGTATTTGCTATTATATCTACTATAATTTTAGTTTTAATTTTAGTCTACGCCATATATTTTCTATTTAAATTATTATAATTAAATTGGCTTATTAGCGTTAATTATAAAAATGATATTATGAGCCAAGTTAAAATATTATGGGTAGATGATGAGATAGATTATCTAAAGCCACACATCAAGTTTTTAGAAGATCGAGGGTATGTTGTATATACAGCTACTAATAGTTCAGATGCATTGGAGATGCTACAAAAAGAAAATTTTGACATTCTTTTTTTAGATGAAAATATGCCAGGTATGCGAGGTATGACTATGCTAGAACATGCTCGTAGCAAAAATATTACTATTCCTGTGGTGATGATCACTAAACATGAGGAAGAACATCTAATGGAGGAAGCTTTAGCACATAGAATAACAGATTTTTTAATAAAACCTGTAAATCCTTCTCAAATTTTATTAACACTTAAAAAAGTTTTAGATAAAAAAGATATTCAAAAAAAGAAAACAATAGATGATTTTCAACAAGATTATCGCGAATTAATTATGAATCTATCTCCATCTATGACGATAGAAGAATGGAAAGAAGTATATAAAAAGATTGTGGACTACGAGATACGTTTTCAGTCATTAAACGAAACTATTTTTAATAATACTATCTTGTCGTTAAAAGAAGAGGCTAATGAGGTCTTTGCTAAATATTTTACTCATTATTATCCTGATTGGCTCAGTGAAGCGGAGACCACTGCTATAACGTTTTCTCATACATTGCTAAAAAAACATTTATTCCCTCATTTAGATAATAACTCACGAGTATTTTTTATTTTGATTGATAATTTACGTTATGATCAATGGGTAATGTTTAAACCTATTTTTGAAGAATATTTTCAAATAATCAATGAAGATCTATATTGTAGTATTTTGCCTACTACTACTGAGTATGCTAGAAATAGTCTGTTTAGTGGTTTATTACCCAATGGTATAGCTCAGCTATATCCTGATTTTTTAGAAGGTGATGAAGATATAAGTTCAAAAAATCAATTTGAAGATGAACTATTCATGAATTATTTAAAAAGATATGGAAAAAACCTAAAGGTAGATTTTTTTAAGATCTTACATCCACCTATGGCTCAGAGATATATAAAGTCGATAAATGAGCTTAAAGACAATAACGTAAATGTATTAGTTTATAATTTTATTGACACCTTTGCACATGCTAAAACTGAAGTAGAATTAGTAAAAGAGCTAGCCAAAGATGAGGTTTCATATAGAGCTGTTACATATAATTGGTTTATTCATAGTATATTGATAGATGTCATTAAATGGGCAGCCGAAAATCATTTTTCAATATTTCTAACTACAGATCATGGTTCTGTACAAATAAAAAATCCTATAAAAATAATTGGTGATAGAGAAACAAATACAAATTTAAGATTTAAAACTGGTAAAAATCTTTCTACTGATGAAAAAAAAGTTTATTGGGTGCGTAAACCAAATCAAATAGGACTACCGATACAAAATGTGAGTGATACTTATGTCTTTGCTCTGAAATACGATTTTTTTGTTTATCCTAATAATTATCAATATTATTCAAGATATTTTGCTGATAGCTTTCAGCATGGAGGAATATCATTAGAGGAGATTTTGGTGCCTTATGTATTTATGACACCTAAATGATGTTTTTTTTTAATATCTTTTTTTAATATATAAGGTGTCCAATTGAAAAGCTATTTTTTATTTCGAATTTCATATACTTTTTGTAATGGACTTACAAATTTTATTTTTTACCATCTAAAAGTCAATCCACCGATTACATTAAAAGTAGCTTGAGGGAAATAACCAAATTCTTTATATTCTACACCTCCATCATAGTATCTATATACCCAAGCATTTGTTTCATAAAATTCATTAAAAATATTATTAAAAGTTACAAATAGATTGATTTTATCAAATTTTTTGCCTTTTATAGTATAATCAATTCTGATATTGTGCACCATAAATGGATCTATCGTACAAGACTCATCTCCTGTATTGTCTATATATTGCTTAGAGACATATTTAGAAAGTAGGGATATAGATAATGCGGGCAAAGGTTTGAATGTTAATATGCTAGAAGCAACTATAGATGGAGAAAAGCTAATAGGTGTATTTTTTAATACTAAACTTCTCTGAGATGGCCATAGCTCATAATCATCTATATACATAGTTATCTTTTTGATTTTATTTTCACTAAAAGTGAAATTAGCATCCCAGCTCAGCCACTTTGTAAAATCAAAATTCCATATTAATTCCACGCCTGTTCTATAACTTTCAGGTACATTTTGCATAATAGGATCGCCTACATCATTAATTTTACCTGTTAGCACCAATTGATTATCATAATACATATAAAAAGCATTGATATTAATTAACCCATTTTTAAATTTACGTGTATAACCTAGTTCGAGATCATAGAGAGTTTCATGTACAGGTCTTAGACTATCTACATCTGTTAGCATTAGATTATCCCTATTAGGCTCTCGATGGCTGATGCCTGTTAAAAGATATAATTCGTCATTTTGTGAAATATTATAATTCAAGCCTAGCTTAGGATTCCAAAAATTATAAAATTTTCGTAAAGTATCAGAAATAAAAGCATCGTCAGTACCTTTGATAGTGAAATCTACATATCGATATTGAATATCAGCATATAGAGTTAAAAACTCATTAATATCATAATCAAATTTAGTGAAAATGCTAAATTCTTTTTTTAAACTTCTATTTCTATACCATTCGTGATTGATAGGTACATTATGCGCATATTGCATCCAAATGATACGTCCATAATGCCATCCATCATATTCATAATAATTTAATCCTGTTCTGATTCTTAGATTTTTGTTGTTATTATAAATATGACTCATTATGATTCCATAAAAGTCATTTTCTAGAAATTTTCTTTGCACTAAATCCATTGATTTGATTGTAATAGTGTCATTTCTCGTTGTATCTATCAAGATTACTGGTTCTAGATTATAATTTGAGAGTTTTTTGTCTTTTTTGTATTGTTCATAAAATCCATATCCGTTAATATAAAAGAGAGTAGCATTGAAAGTATTTTTTTCATTTAATTTTTGAGTTATATTCAAATGATAGTGATATTGCCAATAATTGTCAGTTTCATTTTCGTATGTGTAAGGATTGTAACGACGCAATTTAGCATCATTGAGATATTCTTTAGGTACGCCACCCCAAGCTTGGTAAGTTTTTTCATATCCAGCCATAAACAATCCTTTAATAATAGTGTTTTTACCGTAGTATCCACCAGATAAATAAGCTGAATTAAGCTCTGAAAATGCTCTATCGATGTATCCATCTGAATATTGATGAGACAATCTGCCCTCTAGATACCAATTATCTTTAATCAAACCTGTGCCAAATTTTGCTGAAGCACCGAAAGTATTAAATGATCCTCCTAATGCTTGTAGTTCGACAAAAGGATCTGCTTTCAAAACACCAGTAAGTATATTTATGCTAGCGCCGAAAGATGCAGCACCGAAACTAGATGTTCCTACTCCACGTTGTATTTGAATATTATCAGAAGATGATGCTATATCGGGAATATCTACCCAAAATACGCCTTGAGATTCAGGATCATTATATGGCACGCCATTAATAGTTACGTTGATACGAGTAATATCAGTGCCACGAATACGTATATCTGTATATCCTATACCATTTCCTGCATCACTAGTAGCTACTACAGAAGGTGTAAAATTTAAAATTAATGGCAAATCTTGACCAGCTTTTAAAGATTGTATTTTTTCTATTGTAACGTTTGTATAAGTTTTAGGTGATTTGTCCTCTTGTCTGATAGCACTTACAACGATCTCATCAGTCAAAATAGATTTTCGTTTGAGAGCGATTAAATTCTTTTGCTGTTCTTTTACTACCACAGTATCAGTTTCATAGCCCATGTATGAAATAATTAGCGTTACTGGTAATGATTTTACATTTAATGTGAAATTACCATCATTACCTGATACCGTACCCAAGTAAGTACCATCAATTTTAATATTTGCCCATGGCAATGGTGATTGTGTTTCTTGGTCAATTACTTTTCCCGTTATAATAATTTGACTATTTAAGCTGAAGCTTAACATCAGCATGATGACAAATAAAATGTTTTGTTTTTTCATAATTCCCCAATGTTTTTTGTTTTGCATTGGGAGTGTCAGAGACGATACCACATTTTTAGGACCCCTCCCTACGCCGGCATTATCCGGATCAGGTTCTAAGGGTATGATCTCAGCCTTCCAACTGTATGGAATAGCACCCCCGTTTTTTTCTATTGCAAATATAGTAATTTTTTCTAATTTGAATAAAAAATTAATATCATAATTTTGAAAAATAAAATTGTAATTATAATTATTTTTTTATTTATATTTGTATGTTAAAAATTTGAGATAGTGTCAAAAAAATCATATTTTATATTGATTATTAGCTATTTAGTCATTATAATTTTACTAATTTTCTTTTGGAATAGCCAAAAGAAAAAATTAAAAAGTGAACTATTGGATTCTATAAATTTTGTTTATAATATTTTGCCTGAAGCTTTGATTGATAGTGCTTATAAGCAATCTTATTACCCTGTAATATCTTATGATAGTTTGCGAAATATTTTAAATAAAACTTGTAATGACAGAGATTTAAAATATTTATATTCAATAATACCTTATCGCGAAGATACTTTTTTATTTATTATCTCTTCATATACACACGAAGATATTTTGAATGATATGATATCTAAATATTTGATGCCATATTATCACTATCCTGATGTATTAAATACACTTTCGGCTGATAATCCTATTAATTATACGAGTTATAGTGATGAATATGGAAGTTTTTATTCGGCTTTTCACTATTTTCAGACTTCTAAAGGCAATCCTTATATAATAGGTGCAGATTATTCATTAGACAAAATTATTTCACTGAATTGGAAATTTATTTTTATAATTTTGGGTGTTACAATGATTTTTATTTTTATTTATATTTATCATAAAAATTTGAAATATAACAATGGGTTGTAGATTTTTTTGTAATAAACATTAAACAACAATCCAAAGGCAAACACCTAATTTCTTATTTTAACAAATTTCACTTTTAGTACATAGACCTTTCATTAGATTACTACATAATTGTATATTATAAATAAAATATTTTAAAATATTTTATTTATAAAAAAATCTTTATACTTTTGCAATAATAATTTTATTTTATGAAAAGGTTTATAGTATATCTTTTTTTATTTAATGTTATTAGCTTTGCATTTGCCCAAGGCAATATTTCAGTTAAAATCGAAGTAAATGATCTCAAAGAACATAATGCAATAGCTGATGCACAGGTTAGCTTAGGTGAATTTATAAAGCAAACTGATGATAAAGGAATAGCTACTTTTAGTTTATTACCCGGAATATATGGTATCACAGTGAATGCTGCTGGTTATCAATCCTATACTGATATCATAGACTTATTGAGTGCTAAGGATACTACTATTATAGTACAATTGGCAAGAGGCTTGTCTCTATCTATACAACAAGAGCTAGCACTTGAGCAAGAATTAGAAATAATAAATGATGATTTTGACCGCGGAGCATCTATAAATCCGCTTTTGCTAAGCTCGAGAGATCCTTTTTTAAATTTAGCATCATATAACTTGAGTTCTGGTTCGTTTTCTCCCCGAGGCATTGAACGTGGTGGTTATGAGGCATACATTAATGAAGTTTTACTTTACAATCCCGAACTCGACAAAATAAATTATACAGATTTTAGTGGACTGAACGATGCAGTCAGATATTCTGATGATTCTTATGGATTAGAGCCATTATATTTGAGTTTTGGAGATATTATGGGAGTTTCTAATAAATTGGCTACTCCATCACGTATGAGACTCGGTCATCAGCTTAGTTATGGCTTTAGTAATCAATCATGGCAACATCGACTGATGTATACATATAATAGTGGTATAATGAAGAATGGATGGGGCTTTGCTGTATCCTACTCACATAGATATGCTTACGAGGCGTACATTCCTGGTACTTGGTTGCAAGCTGATGCATTTTTCTTTGCTGCTGAACGCAAATTTTCTGATCGACACAGTTTATCAGCTACAATATTTGCTTCACCTCAAAAAAGAGCTATGGCTACCCCTACTGTTAAAGAAGTGCAAGAACTAGTAGATAATCCATATTACAATCCCAACTGGGGCGTCCAAAATGGTGAAAAACGTAATGCTAGGGTTAGATCTATTTTTAAACCATATCTAATCATAAAAGATGATTATAAATTTAATGATAATTTTACCTGGTCTAATGCTTTTGGTTTTACTTATGGTATTTATGGTACTACTAGACTCAATTGGTATAATGCACCTGACCCTAGACCTGATTATTATAGATACCTCCCTAGTTATCAAACTGATCCTTACATAGCTGAAATAGTCACACAACAGTGGAAAAATGATGTTTCAGTTAGTCAAATTAATTGGAATAAACTATATCAAATAAACTATTTAGCAAATTTAGAAAATAAATCTGCTCGATATATAGTAGAGGATATACACAACGACCCACTTTATTTTTATTATGGTAGTAATATTAAATATACTTTTAATCCATCTAGCATTATTTATGGAGGCTTACAGGCATATCATTATGAAACTCATAATTTCAAAAAAATTGATGATCTGTTAGGCGCTAATTACTATTTAGATATTGATAAATATGCTGAGAGAGATTTTCCTGATAATCCTTATATGCTTTACAATAATTTGGATGAACCAGATAAACCCTTGTATGAAGGCGATGTTTTTGGTTATAACTATAGGTTAAATACAAACGAAATAAGCTTGTGGACACAATATAAGCAAACTCTACCTCGAATAGATTATTATGTGGCTGGTAAAATAGGTTTTAGCAATAAATATCGAAATGGTTTATACAGAAGTGGTAGGTTCCCCGATAATAGTAAAGGTAAATCTGATCAAGTAAATGATTTTATTGGTGGATTAAAAACTGGAGCTATTTTTAAAATTTCTGGCAAACATTATATAAAAGCTAATATTGCTGGATTTACAAAACCACAATCTATAATAGATATTTTTCTTTCTCCCTATAATAGTAATAGGCTTAATAATGACATTACAACGCAAAAAGTTTTATCTGGTGATATAGGTTATCATTTTAATTTTAAATTTTTACGTGGTCGTATAACTGCTTATCAAACATATATTCTGGATCATATGGATATGCGTGGTTTTTATCATGATGAATATCAAACTTATGTATACATGTCTTTATCTAATATGGACGAATTGTATCAAGGCATAGAACTTGGATTAGAAGCTAATATAATGCCAGATTTATATATTTCTGCTGCTGGTAACTTAGGTAATTATAGATATATCAGTAGATTTAAAGCAAACGTTAGCTTCGATAATCTCTCGCGTCCAGATACTAGTTATACTGTATATAGCAAAAATTTTTATATTCCAAACGTACCTCAGAGAGTTGGTAGTATAGCTATTAATTATAAACCAAACTATTGGTGGTTTACACTTACATTTAATTACTTCGATGAGATGTATATGGACTTTAATCCTGAGAGACGTACACAATTTGCTCTTAATAATTTAGGCCCAGAAGATCCATTAATAAAGGATATTATTAATCAAAAAGAATTATATAGCGGATTTACTCTTGATTTATCTATTAGTAAAACTTGGATGATAAAAAGCCAATATCGTTTGGGTGTTAATTTATTTATAAACAATATTCTAGATAATCAAAAATTAGCACTATTTGCTTTTGAACAGTCTAGATTCGATTTTGATACTAAAAATATAGATAAATTTCCCCCTAAATATATGTATGCTTATGGACGTACATATATGTTATTAATAAAACTTAGTTTTTAATCAATAAAAAATAAAAATATATGAAATTTATAAAAAATTTTATTGTAATTGCGAGTATGATATTATTATTCGCAGGATGCGTGGACGATGAGTTTGATGTTCCACCAATAGATATTCCACATGTAGATTTCGAAGCTAATACTACAATAGCTGAGCTAAAAGCTATGTATAGTGGAGGCTTAGATAGTATAGATACTAATATTATAATTACTGGTGTAGTAGTAGCAAATGACGAGTCTGGTAATTTTTATAAACAATTAGAGATACAAGACAATACAGGTGGCATAGAAGTGAGATTAGATAGATATGATTTATACACTCAATTTAAGGTTGGACAGAGAGTATACATTAAATGTCAAGGTTTGTTTTTAGGCAATTATGGAGGCTTGATTCAACTGGGTTATAAATACCAGGGAGGTATAGGTCGTATACCTGATGCTATCATAGATCAACATGTTTTCAGAGACAGCCTTCCTGGCACTCCGCCACCTCCTATTAAAACAACTATACCTGGATTAAACACTAATTATCTTAGTATGCTAATACAAATAGACTCAGTGCATTTCGGTGAAGTAGGAGCTAAATTTGCTGAATCCGATGCTATCACCAATAGAACTATATTAGATAGAGAAGGACATACTTTGATTTTGCGTACTTCTAATTATGCTAATTTCGCCTCAGAATTATTACCACCCGGTGAAGGCAGCATCAGAGGTATTTTATCTATTTTTAATGGTATTTATCAATTATACATTAGAGATTTGAATGATTTAGTAAATTGGAATGAAGATGCAACTTTGCCATTTTTAGAAACATTCTCTTCTAATCCATTAGCTAATGGTACATGGCTAACTTATAGTGCTGCCAGCAACAAAAATTGGACTTATAATAGCTCAAATGGAAATCCAGGAGGATGCATGGAAATGAATGGCTACGGTGCCGATGTAGCTTCAGATGATTGGCTTGTTTCTCCTGAATTTAATCTAACAAGTGCTACTGCAGCTTCAATAAAATTCGAATCTTGGACACAATATAGTGATAATGGCATCACACAACCTTTGCAAGTATATATATTAGAAAACTATGCTAGTGGAGATCCTTCACAAGCAACAGCTACAAACATTTCAGATAGGTGTATTATGCCAGAAGCTAATAGCAAAGTATGGATTTCTAGTGGTACAGTGAATATTTTTGATTTTATTGGTAAAAAAATTAGAGTAGCTTTTCATTACAAATCTAGTGGCACTGGCTCGTCTACATCTACCTTATGGAGAATAGATAATGTAGCTTTAAATTATTGAAAATAATTAATATCTACAATAAAACAAAAACTCTATATGAGTGATAGACTAGATAAAAATGATAAGATGTAAAAAGTATGAATTTTTTTAGTAAAAAACTTTGTAACTTGTATCAAGTGCTAAAATTGATATATATATAGTTTCTATAACGTTTATTGTGGGTAAAAACATTTTATATTGTTATAAAAAAATAACTATTTTTTAATTATTTAGGTTAATTTTTTTACCACAAAGGGCTATTTGTAGCCTTTTTAATTCCATCCTTCTCTGCGTTCTTTGTGCATTCTTTGAGAACTTTGTGGTTAATATTTAACTACACTATAATTAATAAACTAATATTAACAATTTTTTTATAAAACTACTCTTTTTTTTAATCTTTACCCATACAAAACGTTATAGAACCTAAATATTTTTTAAATTAGTATGTATTATTCAAATATAAGTCAGTGTGGTTATAAATTAATATGTATTAATCCATTAAAAAAAATTATAGTAAATTCGTAGTGAAATTTTGATAAGGTGTATAGATTAAAAACTAATTTTTTTGTAATTTTATTAATTATATACTCTACAATAGCAAATGCTCAGTTTTATAGTGGGAGTCAATTAAATTTTGGTAAAAATCGAGTACAATACCGCTATGAAAGGATCTGGAGTGTGATGAAGTTTGATTATTATGATATATATTTTTATCAAAAAGGTTACCCTATAGCAGTAAATACAGCTAGATATGCTGATTCAATAATTCATAATTATGAGAATAAGCTCAATTATCATTTAAAATCTAAACTTCAGTTTATTGTTTTTAATTCTTTGTCTGATCTGAAAAGCAGTAACATAGGCATAGATGATGAGCTACTATATAACTCGGCTGGACAAACTATAATAGAGCGAAACAAAATTTTCTTGTATTACAATGGGAGCTATGTAGATCTATTTAAACAGATAAGAGAAGGCGTAGCTAGAGTAATGGTTGAACGGTTTTTGTATGGTGAAACCTTCGGTGCTAATTTCAAAAATCAGACTTTGGATGCTATACCTTCGTGGTTTATTGATGGTTTGGTATCTTATTTAGCTGAGCCTTGGAGCACTGAAATGGATAATTTATTAAGAGTGAATATTCTAGATAAAAAATTTAAAAGATTTAATCAGTTAGAAGGTGAGCAAGCTCGAGTAGCTGGTCATAGCATCTGGCGATATATTGTAGATATATATGGTGAAAATGTCATTTCTAATGTATTATATATGACCCGTCTAAGCAGAAGTGTGAGTGATGGTATCATTTATAGCTTAGGAATCACATACAAAAACTTCATAAATGCTTGGTATAATTATTATGAAAAATTATATAAAAACGAAATAGAGCAATGGGAAGCATGGGAAAACATGTATACATTACCTATTTCTAAAAAAGATAATCCATATAAAGTAGCTCTAAGTAGCGATGGTCAATATGCAGCTATAGTAGCAGATAGAATGAATCAAAAACGAGTATATTTGGTTTCTATACAAAATCCAAAAGAAAAAAAATTAATTCTAAAACTTGGACCTAAAGTAGAGGAAGCCTTTGATGACTCTTATCCTTTGATAGCTTTTCATCCGTATGCACCTCTACTCTCCTGCTATTATGAAAATAAAGGACAACGAATGCTCATGCTATACAATGTAGATGAAGATACTAAGGAATATATTAAAATAGAAAGTTTAGACAAAATAACTTCAATATCATATTCGCCGGACGGAATGAATTTAGCCGTCTCAGCTATCAATGAGGGGCAAAGTGATATTTATTTATTTTCTTTTGCTGGCAAAAACTTTACTCCCATTACTAAAGATCATTATGATGACTATGGACCTGTTTTTATCAATAGAAATCAAATAGCTTTTTTATCTAATAGAACTAAAGATACATTAGAATATGTTAGAAAAACATATAAATATGATTATTTTTCATGGCGAAATACACCAGGTAACTATGATGTTTTTATTTATGATAATCGTAAGCCAGATATACTAATCCAGGGGACCAAAACAAGTATGGTAAATGAAAATGAAATCTTTGCTCATACCAAAGATGATTTTTTATTTTTAAGTGATAGTAATGGAGTAAATAATCTTTTCATAGCTAAAATAGATAGCTCATTACTCATAGTAGATACAGTGATGCAATACAAGTATTTTGCAGATTATAAACCAATTACAAATGTAAATAATTCGATATTAACTGCTAGTATTCATGATAATAAAGCATTGATAATAACAAAAGATAAAAATAACAAAAATAAAATTTCCCAAGTAAGTTTACTTTTTACTCCTAAAGATAGTTTACCACTTAGCTACTATAAAAAACAACAATTGAAAAAATTGTTTGCAAAAAGTAATATTAATAAAAAACAAATTGAAACCAAAACAATAGATGCTCATAAGCAAAATTATCAAATTATTGGCATAGATGATAAAAATGATACGTTGATAGATATTTACAATTATAAATTAGAACAAGATACCATAACAATAGATAAAATAGAAAAAAAAGAATCCAAAAAGCATAAAACTAAATTATTAACTACTATGCCACACACCTTAGATGATTTTGCACTACCTAAGGTAGAAACATACGAAGTAGCTTATTACATTGATGAGGTAACTACACAATTTGATTTTTCGTATCTAAGCTCCACATATCAGCCATATACTGGTTATGGGCCCATATTTATTCAACCTGGTATGAATGCATTGTTTTTATTTAATTTGACTGATTTGCTCGAGGATCATCGTATAATTTTAGGCACACATTTATCAGGTTCCTTGGACGAAAACGAGTATATAGTTAGCTATGAAGATTTATCTCGTAGAGCTGATAAACAAATAGTTTTTCATAGAATGAGTTATTACTCAAATGAAGAGGAATTTTTGAAAAAAAATACTATTCACGATATACACTTTAGATGGAAATATCCTTTTAATCAAGTATCTGCTTTGAGAATAGATATTTTCGCTAAATATGATAAAATAGCATATAAATCTATAGATAATGTAAGTCTCATGCAACCCGATGAACATGAATTATGGGCCGGAGGTGTCATAGATTTTACATACGACAATACTAGAAATCCATTAATAAATATATATTATGGTACGAGGGGAAAAGTATTTTTTGAATATTATCAAGGCGTATTAAATCATAAATTAAATTTATTTAATGTAGGTTTTGATTTTAGACATTATACTAAAATATATCGTAGTCTGATATGGGCAAATCGAATAGCTGGCGGTACATCTTTTGGTTCCACACGTTTAATTTACATATTAGGGGGAGTAGATAATTGGTTATTTCCCAGATACATGTATCAACCAGTTTTGGACCCATCAATGAATTTTTCTTTTCAGACCTTAGCTACTAATCTCAGAGGTATGCCGCAGAATATTAGAAATGGCAATACATTTTTTGTTATTAACTCTGAAATACGTTTTCCAATATTTAGATTTTTATTTAATAGGCCATTGAAATCTAAATTTCTTAACACGTTTCAATTAAACTTTTTCGGTGACATAGGTTCGGCATGGTTGGGTTTAAATCCTTATGCAGACATCAATATATACGTGCCTGAATATTATTATAAAAAACCAATCACAGTGGTTATCAATAACGCTCGAAATCCGCTGGTTGGGGGCATAGGTTTCGGGGCAAGAGCAGATTTGCTTGGTTACTTTATGAGATTAGATTATGCATGGGGGATAGAGGAGCGAGGTATTTTATCTCCTAGATTGATTTTTTCTATAACTAAAGATTTTTAATAAGTCATAAAAATTTTTATAAATTGGAATTTATAAATGTATCGAAATTAATAATTGTTATACTTAAGGTAGTTCTATTTACGAAAGGCAGATTTTATCTAGTTTGTCGTGTACTTATGTGTGATTACAAACCACATCAGATAGCTCTGGAAGTATTTGGTAGCTACTCCTCTGAATCACTGTAACCAAATCTTGAAATCATTAATATGCTAATTGACTACTTTTACACTGTGTACACAGTATAAAATACTTGAAGTATAACAGATGATAATTTCGGGCCCCACAAACTATTTTTTTAGAAACTCAATAAAAGTTTCAAAGTATAGTGATATTATTTTATATAAATTTATGTTAATTAAACAGACGTTTATTTAAATATTTTTTTTAAATTCGTAAAAAATTAAAATGAAGGCTGGTAGATTAGGTTTCGGAGAAGGTGTTTTAGATGCTGGTAAAAAATATGATAATTTAGTGGTTTTAGGTGCAGATATTACTGCATCAGTAGGGTTAAATCTATTTAAGGAACATTTTCCAAGCAGATTTTTTAGCATGGGGATAGCAGAGCAGAATATAGCTGCTAGTGCAGCTGGCATGGCTTTGTCTGGATTAATACCAGTTTTTAGTACTTATGGTGTATTTGCTGCTTTTCGTTGTGCAGATCAAATACGTGTATCTATTTGTTATAATAATGCAAAAGTAATCATAGGTGGTGCTCATGCTGGTGTAAGTGTAGGCCCCGATGGTGCCACTCATCAAGCATTAGAAGATATAGCTGTTATGCGTGCTTTACCAAACATGACAGTGTTATCTCCATGCGACGCTAATCAAGTAAAAAATGCTGTTTTAGCTGCTATTGAGCAAATAGATGGCCCCGTTTACATTCGTTTTGGCAGAGAGCCCTTACCTAATTTTTCACCAGAAATAGCACATCTACAAATAGGTAAAGCTGAAATACTAAATGATGGTACAGATATTGCAATTATTGCTACAGGATCGCTTGTGTGGGAAAGCATTGAAGCTGCTAAAATTCTTTATAATGAATATAAGATTAAAGCAATGGTTATTAATATACACACTATTAAACCAATTGATAAAAATACATTAATAGATGCTGCACAAAAATGTAACATTATGATAGTAGCCGAAGAGCATCAGAAATTTGGTGGTCTTTTTTCTGCAGTCTCTGAGGTGTGTTCAGAATATTACCCTGTCCATATCAAATCTATTGCTATGAATGATAGATTTGGTGAAAGTGGGAAAGCTGATGAACTAATGAAGTATTATGGATTTACTGCTACTAATATTGTTAATAATGCTATCGAAATGCTGAATAAATATAAAAAATGAAACGATTTCTAATTATTTATTTTATTTTTTTTGTAATTACAAATTTAAAAGGGCAAATGGATGAGAAATATTTATTAGGCAAATTTGATCCTGCTGATGATAGTAATTTTGTTTTAGTAGACAAAAAATACACTTCTGATGCTAGAGACATCTACCTAAGAAAAGAAGTTTATGAAGCATTTATACAAATGCACGAAGATGCCAAAAAGGACAGTATAATTCTATTAATTGTTAGTGGTACGCGAACTTATGAATATCAAAAAAAATTGTGGGAAGATAAATGGTTTGGTTATACATTTGTAAATAATAAAGATTTATACCTAGCCGTACCTGATGATTTAGAACGTACAAAAGAAATACTAAAATATACAGCTATGCCCGGGACTTCTCGTCATCATTGGGGGACTGATATTGATATTAATAGTGTAGAGATTGAATACTTCCAAACTGATTACGGAAAACTTGTATATAATTGGTTGCAAAATAATGCTGAAAAATATGGATTTTGTGAGCCTTATACAGATTTTGATAGCATGAGACCATACGGATATGAGCCTGAACCATGGCATTGGAGCTATTACCCATTAGCTAAGCTGATCTTAGAAGATTACACTAAAACTATTAAATTTTATATGATGATTGATTTCGCTGGATTTGAATTTTTTAATAAATTAGAAATAATAGACAAATACGTTTTAGGCATCAATCCTAAATGTAAATAAAAATTTTATTTATAACAGTAATATTTTTTTAATTATTTTATAAATTTAATATGTGTACGATACATCCTAAATGCGGGGCATGCTTGTATTCTACTGCGACATATAATAATATATGGAAAACAAAAATTAATACTGCTATTAAAAACTTAAAACCATTTGTAAGTAATAATGTTCCTATAATTATGCACCCAAAAGATGTATTACACTATAGAAAAAAAATTCTTTTACACGTTAAGTCTGCAATTATTCCCCCTAAAATTGGATTAATTCAAAAATCTGATATTGTAAATATAGATCTATGCCCGCTACAACCAGAAGCAATCAATAAAAAAATTGATATTATTAAATATTCTTTGCCTCAATATGATAAATTTCCACTACAATATATTTCTTTTAATAATGAGACTGTTATTTTAGTTTTGAAGGACCATCACTCTCATTTAGCAAGGTATTTAGATACAACTAAAGCAATTTTTTCTAATGTTGACTTTCCTTATTTATATCTTCATTTGAATCCCTCGACAGGCAATAAAATATTTTTAAAAAGTTATATTTATCCAGTTTATGGAGATTTATTTTTAAAAGATGCTGATGGATATTGGTATCATCCATTAGTATTTCAGCAACAAATACATTCTTTGCATATAGAAAGTTTGCAAATAGCTATAGATTTTTTAAAAGGTATAGACAATTTTTTAGATTTATATTGTGGTATCGGCATAGCATCATCAATAGCAATAAAATATTTTAAAAATATTTATGGAATAGAACATTTAGCGATATCTATTGAATGTGCTAAAAAAAATGCTAATAAAGCAAGGTTTTTTGTAGGACAAGTAGACAACAGAATGAGTGCTCTCGTTAAAAAAGAGCCTGATTTTTTCGAAAATTATGTAATGTATACTAATCCTCCTAGAAGTGGCATGGGCAAACAATGTATAAAAGAAATATTAAAATCACCTCCTAGCAAGATAGCTTATCTATCGTGTAATACTAAATCTTTAAAAAATGATTTGATGTTGTTTAATGAAAATTATAATATCAATGCTATTCATTTTTTTGACTTTTTCCCATATACTAATCATATAGAAACCTTGGTACTGATGAGTAAAGAGTGTAGGTAAGACTAAGAGAACATTATAAACTGATACTAATAAAAATATAGCGTAATGGTTAGTAAAAAATCACCTCATCTATTTTAACATCATTATCATCATATGGTATGTAATCGAGTATCTGTTCTTCAAATGCTATACCTATAGTATAAGCATTTAATTTTTTTAAAAATCTATCATAATATCCTTTACCTCTACCTAATCTATGTCCATTGTGATCATAAGCTAATGCGGGCACTAAAACTAAATCTATTTTATCATAATCTTGCCATGGATCACCGACTGGCTCTATGATACCATATTTGTTGGCAATAGACATGTATTCCATACCCATAAATCTTACTGGCACAATATTGTCTCCATCTATGCGTGGTAATAAAATTATCTTTTGAAAAGACCAATTTAGCACAAAATCATGTGAAGGCAATTCATCGCCAAAAGACCAATAAGTCATTACGACCTTGGCATTTCTAAATCTTGGATGCAATGAGACTCTATCCCACACTTGCGATGCTTTTTTTTCTCTTGAGTCTGGATTTATATTATTTATCAATTGCTTTATATATTTTCTTGCCGTTTTTTTATCTTTTAATTCTTTTATTTTCAAATTATCCATAGTTATCTAATTAAATTTCTAGAACTAATTTTTTTTAGAATTTGGTTTTCTAAATGTTTTAAAATTGCAAATTCTTCTAGTAATTTTTCTTGTTCTTCTTGATTATTAGTTTTTTTTATTTTTTCACGTGTTTCATTTTTTAGTTTATCTAGTATTAGAGCTTTGTATTCCAAGATAGAACATTCCACTTCATAATAATAAAGTAAATCATTATTTTCAATGGTATTTACCTCAATTTTTAATTTTTTTTCCCAATTTTCACTAAGTTTAAAAGTATCTAAAAGCAAATCGTACATTAAATCTTGTTCTTCTGGATTTAAATCACTGATTATATTATTTATATTAAAATTATTAAATGTTTGATACTGATCTATTATTAGCTCATAAAGATCTTTATAAAAAGCAAACTCAATTTTATCGAGTTTTAGCTCTTGATTAATATATTTCCAAGTAGGTATATCTATTTGAGTATCAAAGTTAAATTCATCTTTTTCTATAAAAGTTAATATCCTATTACCGAAATGTATAAGTATGTATAATATTCTTTTTTCTTGTTGGTTAATTTTATTGTTTATAGATGATAAATTTTTTTGATTTTTTAATTTTTTCTTTGGTTTATCAGTTATGGGATTGTAATTATAAGTATTTTGTAGTTGTTTTTTTAAACGATCTCTTAATATTCTTTGAAATTCTTCTCTAAGAGTAAATTCATCAATATCAAAATTTTTTGAAATATAAACTAAGTATTCTGCTTGTATTAATGGATCGGAAATATGAGAGAGAGAGAATAATATATTACGAATAGCATCAGCTTTTTTGATAGGATCATTTGTTTTGTCACCTATTAAATGGTGAGATTTGAAATTGATAAAATTTTCTTTATTAGTTTCTAAATAATCTATGAGTTCAGTAGTTGAGACTTTATGAGTGAAGGAATCTGGATCTTCACCTTCTGGGAATGAGATAAGATATACATTTAATCCTTCCTCCAAAAGCATATCTATAGCTCTGAAAGAAGCTTTTATGCCGGCACTATCAGCATCATACATCAGACAAACATTATTAGTAAATCGATGTATGGTTTTTATTTGAACTTCGGTCAAACTAGTACCAGCAGAAGCTACTACATTATCTATGCCAGCTTGTACGAGTGAAATAACATCCATGTAGCCCTCTGTTATGTAACATAGGTCTTGTTGTGAAATATTTTTTTTAGCATTATTAAGATTATATACTATGTTGCTTTTGGTATAAATGAGCGTTTCAGGGGAATTTACATATTTAGCAATATTCTTATTATTTCCGATAGCTCTACCACCAAAAGCGATAACCCTACCACCAACATTAAAAATCGGGAAAATCAACCTACCCCTAAATCTATCTGCTAAGCTATCTGGTATTATTAATCCTGCATTTATTAGATCCTCATCTGTAAAACCTTTTTTCAAAGCATGATTTCTAAAAGCATCGCGTTGGTTGAGACCGTAACCAAGATTAAATTTCTGTATGGTATAGTCCGAAATACCACGATGATGAAGATAAGATAAGGCAATATCTACACCTTCTTCACTACTCCATAGTTGAGCTTTAAACCATTCGAGAGCTATTTGATTTAATATAAAGATTTTTTCTTTTTCATCTTTTTCTTCATCTAATTCGCTACCATCTTCATCTACAGGTATTTGATATTTTTTAGCTATAGTACGTATGGCTTCTGGGTAAGACAGTTGTTCTATTTTCATTAAAAAAGTTATTACATTGCCACTCTCACCACAACCGAAGCATTTAAAAATACCTTTATCTGGAGCCACACTAAATGATGGAGTTTTTTCATTATGAAAAGGGCACAAACCAAATAAGTTATTACCCCGTTTATGCAATGTTACATATTCTTTCACTACCTCATCTATAGGCACATTATCAAGAATAAAATCAATAGTACTTCTTTTGATCATAATACACAAAGATAAAAAAAATTGTTGGAATTAAAAAAAATATTATATCTTTATAAATTAATTTTTAGTCAATATTAATCTCAAGTTTATTAATTATTTCTAATAATATTGTCTGTAAACTTATTTTATGGATAAGACAATTTATTGATTAAAATTTATATCCTTTGGTTTTAGTCCTAGTTTTTTACCATATTCTAACATAAATTTATAAGCAGCATCATACTCGTTAGGGATCTCTCCATCGATAATAGCTTCTCTGATAGCAGTTTTAATATCACCTACGAGTTTAGATGGCTTCAGATCGAATGTTTGCATTATTACTTCGCCACTGATAGGAGGTTGAAAATTTCTAAGCCGATCTTTTTCTTCAATCTCATCAAATTTTTTTTTCAAATTTTTTAAATTATCTGTAAATTTTTTAACTTTCCGAATATTTTTTGATGTAATGTCACATTCACATAATATCATCAGATCATCCAAATCCTCACCAGCATCTACCATTAATCGTCTAATGGCACTATCTGTTACATTGTCATCTACTAATGCTATAGGTCTCAGATGTAGTAGTATCAACTTGACTACATAATCCATTTTTTCATTTAATGGCAAATGTAAGCGTTTAAAAATAATAGGAACCATTTTAGCACCTACGATCTCATGATTATGAAAGCTAAAGCCAGTTTTCTCGTCGTATCGTTTGGTTTTTGCTTTACCTATATCATGCAAAAGTGCTGCCCAACGTAGCCAAAGATTGTTAGGATGATCAGGTATATTTTCTAATTGTTGGCACACATTATCCAATACTTGTAGTGTATGCTTGAAATTATCTTTATGAGAGAAATCTAGTTCTGTATCTATTGTTTTCAGAGCTGTTAATTCTGGTAATATGTAATCTAAAAGTCCCGAATCATTTAATAAATTAAAAGCAATAGAAGGTATAGGCAATAATAACATTTTGTTTAATTCCTCTGATATGCGTTCAGGTGCTACGATAGAGATGCGTTCTTTATTGGCTTTTATACCTTCCCAAGTACTAGCTTCAATATCAAAATTTAATTTACTAGCAAATCTGATAGCTCTAAGCATACGAAGTGGATCATCAGAAAAAGTAATATTAGCGTCATTAGGAGTACGAATGATACGATTGTGTAAATCATCAAATCCATTAAAAGGATCCCAGACTTTACCAAACTGAGGCCATAGCTCTATTCCTATAGCATTGATAGTAAAGTCCCTACGAAGAAAATCGTCTTCGAGATCAGCAGGTTCTACATCAGGGTTGCGACTATCTTGCCGATAACTTTCCTTTCTAGCGGAGGTTATCTCCCATTCTATTCCTTTATAAACAAAATGAGCTGCTAAAAAACGCTTAAAAAATACTAAATTATTTATCTGCAATTTTTCACAGATGAATTCTGCTAATTTTTGCCAATCACCTTGTATGACTATGTCTATATCCTCTATTTCTAATCCTAATAACGAATCTCTAATAGCACCTCCTACTACGAGTGCTATATTATTGTTTTCTTTACAAAATTGTTGAACTAATTTAATCACCTCGTAGTTTTCTAATTTTGATGAGATAGTCTCAAAAATAATCATATTCAATTTTTTTTTTAAAAATGATATTTATATTGAAATTTTATTGTGTGTACTAATTTCTTTTTCACATCTCCACTTATTTTTCTATTTGCTCGCTCACCTTGATTGCTAGTCTCTTTATTCATCTAAATCCTTTTGCCATCTGATAATTCTACCATTTTTACAAAATGCATAACAAGGCAAATTATCTGGTATATCGCATTCTATCAAATTTTTTTGTATCAATAAAATCTCATTACTATCCAAAGATACATACTTGACACCAGAACGAGCAGTCCATATTTTAAAATCTTTTATATAAATATAGCCTGTATAATAACGAGGTATAAATTTCCCCATTTTATAATGAACATCAAATTTTAGCTCATCTATAAAATCAGCCGGTCGAGCTGGGCGACGTAAAAGATTTACATTAGATTTAGCTCGAGTAATAGCAGTATATAGCCATCTAAGAACAAAATCTGATGGTTGTTTCGAATGATAAAGCATAGACTCTGTTACAATAGAAACCTCTTCCCATTCGCCTCCTTGAGCCTTGTGGCAAGTAATAGCATAAGCATATTTAAGTCTCAGTGCATTTAGATATGGATCATTTTGCAATCTAAACATTAATGAACGTTTATTGTCCAATAAATCGGGATTTTGTTTTTGAATTTTTTCAAAAATGTAGCTTAAAATTAATAGCTCATCCTGAAAAGTATAATTAAAATTTGGTTCTAATGTATTTTCTAGTACCATACACTTCATTACATCATTATCATCGGACCCATATTTTAATTTAACTTTTCTAAAACGTAGATGTTCTATACGTTTGCATTCACTTTCCATATTTATTATTTGTACTATCTCACCATTCATAAGATCATACAAATAATTATTTTTTATCACCATTACATATTCATTATTATTTAATAATTTTTTAGTATTTTTTAAAAGTTTAGAACGAATTTTTTTATTAAGAGTCGATACCACATTATTAGTATAAGCTATCATAGTTGTTGGCAAAGTGGGCTTATTTTTGAGAATATCAACATGATGATTTATGATTTCATCTACACTATCATAGAGCGTTACATTTCCATTCTCTTCTATATTTATATTAGATTGATTACCAGATGTCAAAGTATCACGGATTTGGTATGCTATTTGATAGATACCTGAATATTTAGAAAAACGTACTGGTTCACGTAATTCAAAATACTGGACAGGAAAGAAATATTTCATTTCGAAAAGTTCGGGGTCTAATGCAAGAGTTTTATGTTCATTTACAGGGGGTAGTTGATATGGATCTCCTACAAAAACTATTTTAGCATTAGTGCCAAAAGTCAATATATCATCTATCAAATTTCCACTACCAAAGATTACATTATCATCTTCTTGATTTAATGAACTGATCATAGAACTCTCATCAATGAAGAGAACAGAATAAGGATCTGTCAGTGGATCAGCTATTTTGTAATACCAACGTAATCTACTACGCGATACTTCTGATTTATTATCATCTAGAGTATAAATCAGTTTATGAATAGTACAGGCAGAATATTGACAACGATTTTCTAACATTCTAGCAGCTTTACCAGTAGTAGCAGTTAAGTATACACTAATTGGCTGCTTCGGTAATTTTATTGGCATTAATATATTATTTTCTATACTTTCATTGATGATGGGTATTGTTTTTATGAGTGCTTCTACTACTGTAGTTTTACCTGTACCAGCCGAACCTGTAAGCATAAAAATGTGATTATCCTTTCTAGTTGGTTTTAGAAAGGCAGACAATAGATTTATAAAAGTTACTTGTTGATCTTTAGTAGGTGTTTTTATTATTTTACTAAGTAAATTATTTATATACAAAGTAATATTGCTCACAGTGATATAGTTTGTTTTTTTTTAAAAGATCAAATATACATCTTTTTTTGTTAATAAAAAATAAATAAAATGATTTATTAATAGCTATCATAAATAAATTAAAATAGTATGTTATTGGAAAACAATGAGTTAATTTACAAAATTCTAAATAATTACATTATTAATATAAAGGGAAATGGAAACATGACGTAAGTCTATTGCTTTTTATTATTTTTAAACGGATAATCTATATTATAATGAAGTCCTACACTCTCTTTACGGGCTAGCGCCATAGTAGTAATCAAGTATCCCACTAAAATCATATTTCTTAATTCACAAATTTGTCGATTTATAATAGATTTTTTGTATAGTTCTTCAGTTTCTTCATGAAGCATTTGTAATCTTTTTATTGCTCTATTTAATCTCAAATTTGATCTTACAATCCCTACATAGGCTGTCATGGTTTGATTGAGTTCTTTTACCTCTTGAGTTATCAATACTAATTCTTCATTTAATTTTACTCCTTCATCGTTCCACTCTGGAATATTAGTATTTACAGAATAATTTTTTAAATTTTTTTCTACATCTAAAGCGGCTCTATGACTAAAAACGAGGGCTTCGAGTAGTGAGTTAGAACCTAATCTATTAGCACCATGAAGTCCAGTACGAGAAACTTCACCACAAGCATACAACCTATTAATTCTAGTCCTTGCATAGTGATCAACTACAACACCACCTACTTGATAATGAGCTGCTGGTACTACAGGTATCATTTCTTTTGTCATATCGATCCCAATGCTTAAGCATTTTGCATAAATAGTGGGGAAATGTTCTAATAGTTCATCTTTTTTAATATGCCTACAATCGAGATAAACATGTTCAGATCCACTAATTTTCATTTCGTTGTCTATAGCTCTAGCTACTATGTCCCTTGGAGCTAGAGATTTACGTGAATCATATTTATGCATAAATTCTTTGCCTTTAATATCTTTTAATACGGCTCCATAACCTCTTAAAGCTTCTGTAATCAGAAAGGCTGGTCTTTCTTTTGGATAGTATAAGGCGGTAGGATGAAATTGAAAAAATTCCATATCCATTATTTGAGCTTTTGCTCGATAAGCCATAGCTACACCATCACCTGTTGCAACAGTTGGATTTGTTGTTGTTAGATATACATTACCACTGCCTCCTGTAGCTAAAATAGTAAATTTGGAAAGGAATCGTTCCACTTTGCCTTCTGGCGTGAGAACATAAGCACCATAGCATTCTATGTCTGTCATTGCCTCATACACTTTGATTCCCATATGATGTTGAGTAATCAATTCGACTGCAAAATAATGTTCGAATACATCTATATTTGGATTTTCTAAAACTTTATTTGATAAGACTCTTTCAATTTCATATCCCGTTTTGTCTTTAAAATGAAAAATGCGTGGCTCACTATGGCCACCTTCTTTAGCTAGATCATATTCTCCCGTTACTTTTTTATCAAACCTTACTCCCAATTCTATGAGTTCTTTTATTCTTTCTGGACTTTCTTTTGATGTTATTTCTACTACTTCTCTATCATTCAGATATGCCCCTGCCTCTAAAGTATCCTGTATATGTTTATCGAAATTATCAGGCGGATACATTACCCCAACTATACCACCTTGAGCATGATAGGTAGAGGTGTTGTGTAGTTCTTCTTTTGTTATTATGCCTACACTACCTATTTTTGATGCTTTTAATGCAAAATTTAAGCCTGCTGCACCACTTCCTATTACTAAAAAATCAAATATATGCATTTCTAAAAATTTTTATAAGATAATTACAAATTTACTTATGTTTTTTGAATGTATTACAAATATTAAAAGTTTATATGCAAAATCATAATTAAGCAATGTTTACATCCATTATAAATAAATATTTATGTTTTTAGTTTGAAATATTTGCTTTATTTAAAAAATATATTAATTTTGTACAAATTTATTTATTTATAAAGATATAAAACATGAAAAAATTAATTTTACTTTTCATTTTGATGTGGATTAGCTTTAATTCCATCTCTCAAGTTTATTTAATAAATAAAAATTATTGCATAGTTACTTCTAATGCTTATTTGATAGTAAATGGGCATTTAATCAATGAAAGTAATGGAAATCTAAATCTTACAGGTGCTAATTCTAATGTTATTGTTCAAAATAACCTAACTAATAATGGCTCTATAAATAGCTATGGTATAATAGATCTATACGGAGATTGGATAAATA
>Ga0265294_10000208_pt1 | contig 74237 bp, 69 predicted proteins | sample MunlanPumphouse3_FD_192504 | JGI IMG/M metagenome (GOLD analysis project Ga0265294, IMG submission 192504) | Groundwater microbial communities from a municipal landfill in Southern Ontario, Canada - Pumphouse #3 | ecosystem: Environmental > Aquatic > Deep subsurface > Groundwater | place...
TGTCTCCGTCCCATGGTTCCTCCGTATGTTCTTTGATTTGTCGTTAAACCAAGAATAACACGGTTCCCATGGGATTCTTTTTGTTCCTCTCCTTTCCCTTTTTTAGAGGGACACTTTATATTACTGCTCACGGCAAAAGAGCTAAAATGAAAAAAGAATTTGCCAAAACAATAAATCGGTGTAATAATAATTCTTGTCGTTGTTTTTCGTCCTAGACGATTTTTCCAGCGTCTAAGATACCAGGAGGTTGCCGCTATCCATCGTGGGTAGCGGTTTTTAGTTTGTCCAGCATTGGTGTTATTTTGATAGAAGGTATGAATTAAGGCTCGGTTGACCATCACATACGATGGGGTGAGAAGGAAATTTTTTCTCCTCGATTATTTAAGAGAGTCAAGAAAAGTTTGCTGGAAAACGAAAGAATCCAAAGCTACCGCTACCGATCCCAGGATTCCTGCCTTGTCCCCAAGAGGGGAGACTTGGATTTTTACTTTCGATAACCGGGCGGGAAGCAAGCAGGAGAACTCATCCTTGAGATAATCGATGTAGGGAGAACCAATGGTGCTGATGCCTCCTCCAAGGATAACGGTTGGGCAACCGCAAATCTGCACTGCTTCAATGAGGATGCTGGCAAGAACGGAACAAGCCGTCTTCATGGCGCTATCGAAACCCTCTGGTTTTTCTTCGTTCAGTTGCTTGATTGTCTTATTGTTGAATTTTTCAGACAGAGCCCATCCACTGGCAATGGTTTCCAAACACCCGATATCCCCGCAATGACACAACCCGGTCTTGCTTACCTTGACATGTCCCAGCATGGTGTCCGCACTGATTATTTTTTCCCCATAGACAAGTGCGCTACTGATATGTTGTCCCCAATTCACATAAAGGAAGGAATTCTCTAAAGTATTGGCAAACCAGCGTTCCCCACAGACCATGGCTTCCACGTTATTGACTAAAAGGGTTGGCGCTCCGATATTGTGCTCAAAAACTTCTGCCAATGGAAGATTTGTCCAATTCCAGGAATACTGATGTTCAATTGTCTTTTTATCCTCGCTGGTTTTTGCATCCATGCTCACAACCGCACCCGCGATTTGTTTTGTACCTGTTTTTGACATTCTTATGACAGATTTGAGCACTTGATAACACAGTTCCTCAGGTTTTGGTTCCAAAGGGGTGGGAAATCGTTCAAACCTCAAAAGATTCCCTTTAAGATCTGAGATGGCCATGGAGCAGTTGCGGGAGCCCATATCCACCGCGATGACCAGTTTTCCATCCTTGTTGAGGACGAGAGGAGTTGGTCGTCTGCCATTGAGTGTTTCCACTTTTTCTTGCTCTTGCAGGAGACCTTCATCCAACAAAGATTGGACTATCTCTCCTGTCGAGGGCTTGTTGAGTTCTAGGGTTTTTGCCACATCAGCACGACTTAACCTCTCGTTTTTTCTCACGAGATTGAGGACTCTGAGTCTATTAATAGCGCGGATTGCCGCAGGCTGTGAAAAATTCATACAACAAGCATACTCTATCCTGAGGTTTTATGTTAAGTTGGAGTTGTCGTTAACCCATTATTTTATTATGTTTATCCACAGTATTGGAGGATTGATTGTTTATGGCGGAAAAGAAATTTAAAACTGAAGTATCTCAACTACTTCAGCTGATTATTCATTCATTGTATTCGAACAAAGAAATATTCTTAAGGGAATTGGTTTCCAATGCATCAGATGCCTTGGACAAGTTAAAGTATCTTGCATTGACCGATGAAAAGCTCAAGAGCCTAAGTTTTGAACCTAGGATTGATATCAGCTTCACGGAAGGGGATAAGAAAACCCTGACCCTCAGCGATAATGGCATAGGGATGAACGAGCAGGATCTCAATGACAATCTGGGAACCATCGCTTCCTCAGGCACCAAGAAGTTTCTTGCTTCCTTGACAGAGGACCAGAAGAAGGACAACAACCTTATCGGCCAGTTTGGAGTGGGGTTCTATGCAGCCTTCATGGTCAGTGAAAAGGTGGAGGTGCTCTCAAGGAAAGCTGGAGAGGCTGATGCGTTCCTCTGGTCTTCCAATGGGCAAGGCACCTATTCTGTCGTCCCTGCGACGAGGGATAGTCAGGGAACGACCATTACTCTGTACCTCAATGAAGAGGGTAATGAATATGCGAACCGTTGGGAAATCCAGCAACTGATTAAAAAATACAGCGACCATATCGCATTCCCTATTTTCCTTGCCTATGACCAGGAAAACTACGATGACAAGAATAAGGATAAGGATGGTAAGAGTACCAAGACCATTGAGCATAAAGTGGAGCAGATCAATGTCTGCACCGCATTGTGGAAGCGGAGCAAGAGCGAGCTGAAGGATGAGGATTACAACAGTTTCTACAAGAACACTTATCATGATAGTGATGATCCTTTGTTCTATATCCATACCCAAGCGGAAGGGGCCACTGAATACACCACCTTGTTCTATATCCCCGCCAAGGCTCCTATGGACATGAACTATGCCGACTACAAGCCCGGGGTGAAGTTATATGTCAAACGCGTGTATATCACCGATGATGAAAAAGAATTATTGCCTACGTATCTTCGGTTTGTCCGTGGTGTTATCGACAGTGAGGATTTGCCTCTCAATGTATCCCGTGAGATTCTGCAACAGAATAAGATCATGACGAACATCCGGAATGCTTCCGTGAAGAGGTTGCTAAGTGAATTCAAGAAGATTTCCGAAGGCAATCCAGAGCTTTACAACAAGTTCATCGAGCAGTTCAACCGTCCGTTGAAGGAAGGTCTGTATAGTGATTGGGCCAATCGTGATGAACTGCTTGAACTTGTAAGGTTCAAGTCCTCAAAAGAGGATGGCTATGTGAGCCTGAAGCAGTACAAGGACAGGATGGTCTCCGATCAGAAGACGATCTACTATCTCACTGGAGGAAAAGAGGAAACCCTCAAGGCAAGTCCTTTGTTGGAGGCTTATTCCAAGAAAGGATATGAAGTCCTTCTCATGGCCGATGATATCGATGATATCGTAGTGGGCTCTATCGGGACTTATAAGGAATCGCCCCTGAAGGCCATCAACAAGAGCGGAAGCATGGATGACCTGAAGGACGACAAGGTGCAGAAGGAAAAGACGGACCAGTCCAAGTCGTTGATTGAGACTATCAAGAAGAGTCTTGGGGATAAGGTCAAGGACGTGGTTGTCAGTGCCCGTCTGGTCGATTCTCCTGCCATTGTTGTGGTTGATGAGAGCGATCCTTCTGTGCAGATGCAGCAGATTCTCAAGAGCATGGGCCAGTCCTATACTGACTCAAAGCCGATTTTGGAAGTGAATGTTGATGATCCCATGGTCAAGAAGATCGCTTCCACCTCTGAGCAGTCGGAGATTGATGATTACTGCTCGGTGTTGTTTGACCAAGCCTTGCTTGTTGAAGGTGTGATGCCAAAAGATCCTGTGGGTTTCGCCAAGAAACTACATTCGCTTCTTTCCAAATAGCAATTCGTCCAATAGCAAGGGAAAATCCTCCCTTGCTATTTTTATGTCTCGATGGTACCGTTGATTTCATCAAGATGAGGGAATATCGAGATGTTGTTATTTGAAACAAGCGGTGACGAAAGCTTTCTTTTCCAGTTTATTTCAAGTTTCCAGAGTTGGTCTCATAAAGGTTTGTCGGCTTTTTTCGCTACTCTGGTCAGTGGCTTGCTGATTGTCTTGGTCTTGAAACTGCTGACGATTTGGCTGGAAGCGGTTTTAAAAAAGATATTCAGCAGAAGCAAAACAATAAATGCTTTGATGGCTAATTTTCTTCTGAAGATAATAAACATCATTTGCTGGATTCTCATCGCTGTCTGGTTCCTGCAGCACATGGGTATCAATATCGGTCCTGTACTCACAGGTCTTGGAGTGACAGGGGTCATCCTAGGCTTGGCGTTTCAGGAAACCTTGGGGAATCTTCTAAGTGGGGTGATGATTGTCATCAATGCCCCTTTCAGGATTGGCGACTACATTGACAGCGGTTCCCTCAGTGGTACGGTGACAGACATGGACCTCATCTGTGTCTCGCTTGCTACCCCTGATAACAAAAGCATTACCATGAGCAATAAGTTGGTATGGGGAAACCCGATTGTCAATTATTCCAACATGGATAAACGGCGTGTCGATATGACCACATCCGTGGCCTATGGCACGGATATTTCCCAGGTCAAGACTCTCCTTATGCAAATGCTGGCTTCTTATCCCGAGGTGCTTCCCAATCCTCAGCCGGTAGTGGAAGTCTCTAAATGTGCGGATAGTTCCATCGACTTTATGGTGTGTCCCTGGGTGAAACCCCAGGACTATTGGACAGTGAAATGGAGATTTCAGAGTGAGGAATATGACAAACTGACCGCCTCAGGCATTGAAATCCCCTTTAATCAATTGGATGTGCATATTCGTACCGACGGGGAAAGTTAGGGTTTCTTATCAAGACCGACCAAATAGATTTCAAATGAATCTTCCCTGCAAGCCTGGGGCTTGAAAGGTTTGACTTTGGTGAAAACCTCTTTCATCTGCCTGATTATTTCCACTTGTCCACCCCCTTGGAAGATTTTTACCACCATGTTCCCATGGGTTTTTAGTTGCTCATTACTGAGAAGAAGCACTTGGGAGGCCAGATATTCGCTACGGGAAGTATCCACTGAACGATTTCCGGTGGTCATAGGTGCCACATCACTGATGATGGCGTCATAAGGGCCGAGCTCAACAAGCTTCGCCCTGGTCTCCTTGGAGAAGGCATCCCCTACAAACGCGGTTACCGTGGAAGGTATAGGATTGATGTTCAGCGGATTGAGATCGACACTGACAATACAACCCTTGCCTTTGATTAATTCCCTATCCGTATAAAGTGTCCATGAGCCGGGAGCCGCCCCCACATCAAGGACAGTGTCCCCTGGTCTGATCAGATGGAAATTCTTTTGTATCTCTTCCAATTTATAGACACTTCGTGCTGGGTAACCCTCTTTATGAGCTCGAAGTGTATAGGAATCCGCCTTGTCTCTTCTACTTGTAGCCATGTGTTTATTCTAGCAAGAAGAACCTTATCTGTATATTACCGGTTTCCCGCTTCTTCCTGAAGAATATATCCCCTCGATCAGCTTGACAGTCTCCAAGCCTTGCAATCCATCACAGGCAGGATTCTTGTCTTCAAGAAGTGAACGGGTGAAATCCTCTATCTGCATCTTAAAGAAATACCAGGTCGCATCGATGGTTGCAAAGTAGTCGGTATCCTGCTTCTCCCAAAGTTTCAGTTTGTCTTCATCCCCTGCAATGGTCCAAAGATCGTTGAGAGGGGGTTGGATGATTCCCTCTTGTCCAGGAAGGAACATCGCTCCTCCGTCGGTCTGAACGCCAACAGAAGCCGCGCTATCCCCATGGATATGGACTTTTGCATAAAGTCCTGGTCTTTGAGAGTTTGAGAGTGTGATGCTGGCCATTGCTCCCGATTGGAACAATACGACCCCTACTGCGGTATCCTCGACTTCGATATAAGGATGGTTGATGTTTTTCCAGAAGCCGAATACTTCCCTTACCGGTCCAAGATACCAATGAAGAAGATCCAATTGGTGACTTGCTTGGTTGATTACGATACCACCCCCCTCACTCTCCCATTTTCCTCTCCAATCGGCTGATAGGTAATATTTCTCGTCTCTCCAACCAAGGACGGTAGCCTCCCCGAGCATAGGAATGCCCAATTTCCCCTCCTCGATGGCTTTCTTGATACGTTGGCTCGCAGGATACCAGCGTCTCTGGCTTACCACTGCAAGTTTCTTATGGTATTTTAGTGCGGCATCAAGCATCTGCATACAATCATCGACTGTGGTCGCCATCGGTTTTTCCGTCAGGACATGACAACCAGCTCTCATTGCTTCAATCGCATTGTCTTTATGAGCTGGATGTGGAGTGGTGATGATTACCACATCCACCTTCTCCTTCGTTATCATAGAGGTAATGTCATCATATGCATTGACATTCCATATTCGGGCGAATGATTGCGCTTTGTCCAAGTGATGGTTGCATACCGCCACGAGCCTGCTCCCCTCGGAGACAGAGAGTGCCTTCGCATGGAGGGAAGAGACTTTACCACAGCCGATGATCGCATACCGTATTTCTTTCATAAAACGCAGTATACCTCAACGTCCGGGACTGAATCCAGCTATCTTTGGATTCTTGCATTGGCTCCATTCGCCAATGCCTCCACCTGGGCGAGCGTTGCCATCGTCGTATCCCCGGGATAAGTGGTGAGGAGCGCGCCATGAGCCCATCCAAGCCGTAAAGCCTCCTCAGGTGTTTTCCCTTCCAGGAAACCATAGATCAGGCCTGCCGCAAAACCATCTCCGCCTCCGACTCGGTCATAGACGTCCAAATGGCACTTCGGAGCTTGGTATCCTTGGCCATCAAGCCAAAGCACTGCGCTCCAATTGTGGGAATTGGTTGATTGCACTTCCCTCATGGTGGTTGCAACCGCCTTGATATTTGGGAAACGACGGGAGACTGTTTCCATCATGGAATAAAAGGCCGATGGGTCAAGTTTGTCCATGGATGAAATTTTCTGTCCTGGAAGACCAAGGCCAAGCTGTAAATCTTCCTCATTACCAATGAGCACATCCACATTCTCTACTATCTTGGAGAGCACTTCCTGTGCTTTCTTTTGTGGGTTTGTTCCCTCTTGGGTGATTGAAGCCCAGAGTTTTGCACGATAGTTCAAGTCAAAGGAGACGATAGCTCCCTTCTTGTGAGCTTCGTTCATCATCCTGATGATTAATCCAGGAATGGTCGGGGACAAGGCACTGAAGATACCACCGCTATGGACCCAGCGGACATTATGGGAAAAGATGGCATTCCAATCGAAGCTGTCCTGGGTGAGCAAAGCCGCAGCTTCATTGCTACGGTTATAAAACACCACGGGAGCACGTATTCCTTGGCCCCTGTCGCTATATACATGGGCCATGTTCGGACCTCGGACCCCATCATGTGCGAAGCGCTTATAAAAGGGGATGACGCCCATTCTTCGTACTTCGCTTTCGATTTTCAATCCTATGGGATAGTCAACCATGGCGGAGATGATCGCGCTTGTTTGTCCAAAAGCCCTTGCCAGATTTGCAGCGACATTGAATTCCCCACCTGAGACATGCATTCCCAACTCGTTTGCATACTCAAGAGGTATCACTCCAGAATCCAATCGCACAACTAATGCTCCAAGAGCGGCAAAATCAATTCCACCTTCGGTTTTCTTTGGTATATTCAAAGACATTACAGTAACTCCTTTTCATGCGGTATAAGTAGTCGAGGCAGTGGTTCCCCCGTGTCCTGTCCAGTTGGTATGGAAGAATTCACCCCTGTTGCAATCATTCCTTTCATAGGTATGAGCTCCGAAATAATCTCTTTGCGCTTGTATCAGATTAGCAGGAAGATTATTGCATCTGTATCCATCAAACCAGGAAAGAGCGGCGGAAAGAGAAGGAACAGGAATACCCTGCAGCGCAGCTCGTGCCACTACATTCCTTAATCCTTGTTGCCTTTTTTTGATTTCTGATTGAAAGAATGGATTGAGAATCAGATTTTCCAGCCGGGGGGTCTCCGTGAAGGCCGAGCTTATTTTTTCGAGGAAAGAAGATCGGATGATACATCCTCCCCGCCATAAGAGAGCGATGTTTCCAAGATTCAGATTCCATTCGAAACTATTCCCTGCTTTTCTTATGAGCTCAAAGCCTTGTGCATAAGAAATGATTTTTGCCATATAGAGAGCGTCCTGAAGATTCCGGATGAATTCGGAACGGTTACCCTCGTATGGTTTCTCTGTTTGTGGAAACAGCTTGCTGGCGAAATCCCTTTGTTCTTTCTCACTGCTCAGGCTCCGGGCGAACACCGATTCAACAATAAGAGTCAGGGGGATACCCTCATTCAAGGCTTCAATCCCTGTCCATTTCCCTGTACCTTTTTGGCCTGCGACATCAAGAATTTTCTCAACCAATGGCGTCCCGTCCTGATCCATATACCCCAGGATATCTGCGGTGATCTTGATAAGAAAAGAATTGAGCTCTCCTTTGTTCCATTCTAGGAAAGTTTGCTGCATGGAATAATAATCCAGACCAAGAAGCTTTCTCATCAGATCGTACACCTCGCTGATAAGCTCCATGTCCCCATATTCAATACCATTATGGACCATCTTTACGAAATGTCCGGAACCTCCATTGCCAATCCAGTCGCAGCAAGGGCTTCCATCTCCAGCTTTTGCCGAGATATCCTGAAACAGCGTTTTTACCAAAGGCCATCCTTCCTGACTGCCTCCAGGCATCAGGGAAGGGCCTTTCAAGGCGCCTTCTTCTCCCCCTGAGACCCCTGTGCCAATGTAATATATTCCCCTTTGTTCAACGTCAATGACCCTGCGTTGGGTATCCTGAAAATTGGAATTGCCTCCGTCAATGATGACATCGCCCTTTGCAAGAAGAGGAAGGAGAAGCTGGATCATTTGGTCCACCGCCTCGCCGGCCTTGACCATCATCATGATTTTTCTGGGTCTTTCCACACAATCAACCAATTCTTCAAGGCTATGGCATCCAAGTACCTTTTTGCCTTTTGCCCTCTTAGCGAGGAATGCATCCACTTTGGTTGTCGTCCTGTTGAAAACAGCGACGGTATACCCCTTGCTTTCCATGTTCAGGACAAGATTTTCCCCCATGACCGCAAGGCCAATCAAACCAATTGAGGCTTTCATAATTACTCCTTTAGATACGCCTTTTTGCGATTGCTTCCCGCATATTATTCAGGCATTCCAATCCTTGTTTGTCTCGTAACTGCATGATTTCCACATACAAGGCGTTGATATAAGTCGAAGCGGCAATGTTGGCTGAGAAGGCTTCTGCGACCACATCGCTATTAAGCGGACATACTTCTAGCACCGTGTCAGCCATCCTTGCCAAAGTCGATTTACTATAACTGGTGAAAACAATAAGCTTGCACTGATGGGATTTCAATTCTTCAGCGATGGAAAGAATATCGTAATTTGCTCCCATATGACTAAAAAGAATTGCCACATCGGTTTTCTTAGCCTGGGAGGCGAGCATCAGCTGCATGTGAAAATCCTCAGCGAAGTTGCATGACAAACCTGTACGGATGAATTTATGGAAAGCATCCCTGGCCGAGATGTTAGAACCTCCAAGACCAAAGAGATAGAGACTGGTTCCGTTTGTGATGAGGCCTGCCACTTCCTTGACTAGTTGTTTGTTTACCAGTTTATAGGTTTCCTGGAGCACCTTGATTGTGTGGCTGAACACCAGATCGACCGCATCTTCCTTATCTGAGACTTCGACTTCGAAAACCTGCTGTGCATTGGTCACCGATTCTCTGGCGAGGGCAATCCGGAACTTCTGATATCCGCTAAAACCTAGTTTCCTGACAAATCTCACCAATGTGGCCTCGCTGATCCCAATGTTCCCAGCAAGCTCTTCGATACTGGGATTGATGGATTCATGAGGATGGGCCAGGATATAGTCCGCGATTTGCTTTTCCTTGATGCTGAGGTTCTGGTAGTTGCTCTTTATTGTATATGTAGCGCTTATGATTTCCATGGTTCCAAGTTGCTCCCTCCTGGCTAGTATATTATGAAATAAATATTCATGCAAATAAAAAAATATTCTTTTCTTATTTACAGATTTCAAAACCTGTAGAATAATAATGTAACAATTGAAGAACAAAAAGGAGTGTTTTGTTATGAAAAAAATGGTTGTGTGTATGATACTGCTGGTATTGTGTCTTGGCCTTCCGCTCTTTGCCCAAGGCGGGCAAGAAACGGCAACTCCTAAGACACAGGAGATCCGTGTCATGTTGGCAAACCATCCCTATGGGGATTTGCTCAAGGCGAAGATTCCTGAATTTGAGAAAGCCACAGGGATCAAGGTGAAGGTTGAGCAACTTCAGGAGTCGCAACTTACCCAGCAACTTACCACTGAGTTTGCCACCGGGTCCTCAACGGTAGATGTGTTCATGACCCGTCCTTTACAGGAAGGCCTGCTGTTTATGAAAAATGGCTGGTATTCTGCATTGAGTGGTTATGACTTTGCTGATTATCCTCAGAGCACTGTCGATATTGGCAAGAAAGGGAGCACAAACTTCATTGTTCCTTTGGTAACGGAGTGGGAGGTGCTTTACTATCGTAAGGATCTGTTGAAGGCGGCTGGTATTTCTGTCCCCGCAAATTTTGTTGAACTTGAGGCTGCTGCTGCCAAACTTGATAAGGATGGGGTCGCTGGTTTCGCTTCCCGAGGAAAGGGTAACGCAGGAGTAACCCAGATGTCCAGTTATGTATATAACTTTGGAGGACGCTATCTCCAGGACGGGCATGCCGTATTTGATAGCCCTGAGGCTATTGAGGCTATCCGCTACTATGGAAGACTCAATGGCAAGTATGGTCCACAGGGTATCACCAGCATGTCATGGGAGAACATCATGCCTGTGTTCCAGGCTGGAAAGGTCGCTATGTGGACTGATGCCTCTGTGTTCTATGGACAGGTTGTCGATCCAGCCAAGACCGTCATTCCCAAGGAAAATGTTGGGGTGGCATCCTTCCCTGTGGGTCCGAAGGCAAACAATCCTTTCATTGTGGTGTCTTGGGGTATGGCTATTGCAAGCAAGACCAAGAACATGGATGCTGCACAGAAATTCCTTACATGGGCGACCAGTGCCGAACTCGCCAAGGAAGGCATGATGAAGGATATCACCATGGCGCGTAATTCCGCATGGAAAGACAAGGATGTTCTTGCTGTCATGAATCCTGGTCTTGTCGAGTCGCAGGCTACTGCGGCAAAGAACGGGTATCCTTATGATCGTCCCTATATGAGTAGTGTCGGAGCTGCCCGTGACCTTATCGGAGAGATTATCATTGAATCCATCAACACCAATGGAGAATCCGCCAAGATTCCAGCTTTAGCCGTTGAAAAGGTGAAAGCTGTCAATGACTTGCTGAAGACCGATGATGAATATCGTCAATAGCTATTGCTTTTTTTCTGAGGTACGGCCCCCTAACGGCCGTATCTCTGTTTACTACCGTTGCGAGGAGGAGCTGATGATAAGGAAAGGTTTTTTTGAGCGGAATATCAAGTATTTCTTCCCGCTTCCCGCCTGTCTTTTTGTAATAATCTTGATGGTATTTCCTGTATGTTATACTTTTTTCCTTAGTTTTACCGATTGGACTCTTACGAGTGGGAGACATTTGTCTCTTGTCGGATTTGCAAGTTATTTGGCCGTATTGAAGGAACCACGATTTCTTGCAGCCCTGGGAAGGACTTTTTATTTTACCTTTGGTGCCGTCATCGTTGAGATGGTGCTGGGAACGGCTATCGCTTTATTGCTTAATCGCACATTCCATGGCAAGGGAGCTCTCAAGACGGTGCTCTTGCTTCCTCTTGTGGCGACACCCGTCGCTGTCGGTATCGTCTGGAACCTATTCTATGATCCGACTATCGGCATCCTCAATTTTGTGCTGGACAAGATTGGATTGCCCCAGTCCGGCTGGGTTACCAGTGCTTCCACCGTCATGCCCTCGTTGATTCTTGTCGATGTGTGGCAATGGACTCCAATGATAACCCTTATCGTGATGGCTGGTCTTGCGGGACTTTCTTCCGAACCCTATGAATCAGCCATGGTCGATGGAGCTAACAGTAGACAAGTGCTTCTCAAAATCACTCTTCCCATGCTCATGCCGACTATCCTTACCGCAGTGATTCTCAGATCAATCGATGCTCTGAAAACCTACGATATTATTTATGCCATGACGGGCGGCGGTCCTGGCTACGCCTCGGAGAATCTGAATATCCTGGCGTTCAAATACAGTTTCGAATACTTCAGGATGGGTCAGAGTTCAGTCATGCTGGTCATCCTGTTTATCATAGTACTGGCGTTCAGCTTGATGGTCATGCGGTTGCGTAAGATATTTGAGGTGTAGGGAGAGAATTATGAAAAACTCAAGAATTTTTAGGATTGTGTTCCCCGTTGTCCTTATCCTCATTGTAATTCCTATTATTTTCCCCTTTCTCTGGATGGTGATGAGTTCTTTGAAGACCCAGGTGGATATCATTGCCTGGCCGCCAAGATTCATCTTTCATCCGACCATGCAAAATTTTCGGAGGGTGTTCGTGGAGCAGGATTTCACAAGATACTTGAAGAATTCCGTGGTAGTGGCTTTTGCTGCTGTCCTCCTATCGCTGGTTCTTGGTCTTCCTGCCGCTTATTCCATTGCCCGATTCAAGCAGAAAAAACTTTCAATCTTTATCCTTGTCGCTCGTCTGATGCCCGGTATCTCTTTTTTGATGCCGTGGTATATAGTCTTCTCCCGTCTCCATCTGATGGACTCCTATGTGGCTCTTATCCTGTCGCATATGCTTATTGCCCTTCCTTTGATAGTTTGGGTGATGACTCCCTATTTCGATTCTGTTCCCCTTGAGCTCGAGGAGGCCGCCATGGTCGATGGGCAACCAAGGCAGAAGACCTTTTTGTCCATTGTTCTTCCTCTTTCCACGCCGGGTATTGTGACAGCCACTACCTTGAGTTTTATTTTCAGTTGGAATAATTTCATGTTCAGTCAGGTCCTCAGCCAGCAGAGGACACGGACATTGCCAATCGCTGTGTACAATTTCTTGTCATATGTTGAGGTCGATTGGGGAGCGGTGATGGCTGCTGCGGTCGCTATCATGGGACCAGCCATTCTTCTTACCATGGTGTTCCAAAAATATGTTGTAAAGGGTTTGACTGCGGGAGCGGTAAAAGGCTAGAAATGGTGGATTGTCGTCTTATTTGTTCTGATGTCGATGGGACTCTGGTGAACAGCGAACTTAAGATATCAAAGGATACCAACTGTTTGATTAGAAGAGTCGTCACCGAGCGTGATGTCCCTTTTGCCCTGGTATCGGGACGTTTTCGTTCTGGAATGACCTTTCTAAGAGAGGATTTGGGCATTGATGCCCCCCTTTGCTGTTTCAATGGCGCCTATGTGGAAATAGGGGGGGAGATTGTAGTCAATAATCCCATCACCGTTGAACAGGCAAGAAAGGTCCTTTTTTACTCGAGCATGGAGCAGATGGACAATATCATCTTTGACCTTGATAACTGGTATATGGAGCAAACAGGGTATTGGTATGACCGGCAAGTAAGGATGTCCCATAGCCAGGGAACTATTGTCCGCTTTGATACCCTGTTGGACAATTGGGAAAAAACTGGCCATGTGTTCTACAAGATACTTCCCAAGTCCGAGGACCCTGCGAAGGTAAAGAGATTGGAATCGATCCTTCAGTATGCTTTAGGAGACGAACTTGAGATTTTTTCTTCTTCTCCATACATCGTGGAGACTGCTTTCAAGGGGACAAGCAAGGCCAAGGCGCTTGTAACTTTGACAAACTACTACCGAATCAAACCAAGCCAGGTGATGGCTTTTGGTGATTACGACAATGATGAGGATATGCTGAAGGCTTGCGGTTATCCTGTCGCCATGGGCAATGGTACAGACAAAGTGAAAAAGCTTGCTTGCTATGTCACTGATGACAACGACCATGATGGTATAGCGCACGCTCTCAGGCATTTCTTCTTCAAATGAACAAATCGTTCGTGGTTTCAAGGATTCACTTGGCCTTCTTATTTAGGCAAAAAAAGAGGCACTAGCAGTTAAAAATTGTGGGGTGGGGAGAGACTGCTAGTGCCAAAGAAATCACATTCTAAAGGAGGTTTGATTGAAAAAAACTGAAATTCTTTGCTCATTAACTTACTTGCAAAAGCCGTGCCAACTTCAATTAAAGCCTCTAGAAGGGTTTTTTAGGTGGAAATCATCAATTTTACTGTGAAAAAAGATTACAGGGTGACAAGTTTGCACACCTTGAGAAGGAAAAAGGTAAAAAAAAGGTGCCGGCCACTTTCTGACCGGCACCATAGTCTAGGAGGTTAATAATGAAAAAACTTTTTGCTCTGGTGATATGTATGATGCACGTACCGTGCCAACTTTTTATCTTGTATTGACTTGTTTTTATCACTTTTATTGTGCAAGAGGTGTCAAGTGTGAATTTTTTGCTCATTGACGTTCAGAACGGGGTATCTTACCTTTCATACTATGAGAAATATTATTTTGAACCAAAAGCTACGATACACACAGACAAACATGACTCTCAAGCTTATTGTCGCCAATCTGGTGGTGTATTTCCTCACATATATGTTCCAGGACCTACAGTACTATCTGGCCTTGATTCCTTCGTTTGTGCTTCATGGGTATATATGGCAGTTTTTCACCTACATGTTTGTTCATGGGGGATTTTCCCATCTTTTTTTCAATATGCTCAGCCTTTATATATTTGGGACGATGGTGGAACAGCAACTCGGAAGCAGGGAGTTCTTGCTTTTCTACTTACTCGTAGGGACTTTCAGTGGGATAATAAGCTTTCTGTGCTACGTGCTTGCAGGAAAGAATGTGGTGCTGGTAGGTGCCTCAGGAGCAATTTACGGGGTATTACTGCTTTTTGCGGTTTTTTATCCCTATGCAAAAATTTTCGTGTTCGGTCTTATTCCTATTCGGGCACCTTTATTGATTGTGCTGTATGCAGGTATTGAGCTGTATAGCCAGGTATTCTCAGTAGGAGGGAACATCGCTCACCTTACCCATCTGGCAGGCTTGCTTGGAGCCTATATCTACTGCGTGGCCCGCCTTCATATTCATCCTTTGGAAGTATTTCGCAGGACCTTGTGATATTATTGGATTGAATACTTTTTTCTCAGCTCTGCATATCGCTTCTTAATCACGTCATAGATAATCACCAGTTTCTCGTCCTGATGGATGAAAGCCGACTTCATGGCGTTGATCGTGAGTTTTTCCAGGTCATTGAAAGTAAGATCGAAATACTTTACCGCGAGTTCCATCTCTTTGGTCAAGGTGGTATCGCTCATCAGTCGATTGTCACAGCAGAGGAATACTCGGAAATTATTTCTGAAGAAAAGCGGAAATGGATGGCTGGGATAATCTTGGACAGCACCTGTTCCCACATTGCTGCTTAGACACATCTCCATGGGAATACGTCTGTCAAGGATGAAATGTGAGAGTGATCCCATTTGCTCAATATGCGTACCTTGAAGTTGCATATCCTCAACAAGTCTGGTCCCATGTCCGATTCTCAATGCTCCGCATAACTGGATGGCCTGCCATATTGATTCCACCCCGAAGGCCTCACCTGCGTGGATGGTGATATTGAAGTTCTTGTTCCTGATATATTGGAAGGCCTCAAGATGTTTCTTAGGGGGATAGCCCATCTCATCCCCAGCCAGATCAAAACCAACAACGCCTCGATCTCTGAAGGCAACTGCAAGCTCAGCTACCTGTAAGGAAACAGAGGGAGCCTGATTGCGCAATGCGCAGAGGATTAAGCCTACTTTCAAGCCCGTGGCCTTGCCTCCAGCCATGAGCCCGTCAAGGGTGGATTGTACTACCTCCTCGGGTTTTAGGCCTTTTGACAGATGAAGCATGGGGGCGAAACGAAGTTCTGCATAGCATACATGCTCTTGCGACAGGTCTTCCACCGCTTCAAAGGCGACACGGTATAAAGCCTCGGTTGTTTGCATGACAGCGGTGGTGAGAGAGAATGACTCAAGATAAAGGCTGAGATTTTTCTGATTTCCCCCTTTGACAAACCAGGAATGAAGGTCCTGGGGATTCTCATAGGGAAGTTTGACCTTATATTCTTTAGCAAGGTCGATGACCGTTTGGACCCGTAGTCCACCATCAAGATGGTCATGAAGCTCGACTTTCGGTATTTCTTTAATTATTTCTTTCGTTACCATGACAAATAGTATAGCATATCCAGTTTTTCAGGGATACATGATGGCAAAAGCCAAAGAAAAACAAAATAAAAAAATTAGCCTTTTAGCCCTGATTTTTTTATTTCGTATTTTCACTCTATTGTTTTCGTTAACCATAATTGAAATCAAGAGTTTTCTTTAATATTTCTGAGGTATATATAAAAAACATTGGTTTTCTTAAAAATTCTTTTTTTTATCTGAAACCCTGTACTTTTCTTTTCAATTTTGAAATACTATTAGTAAGTAACTTTAGTTATCAAATAAAGTAACAAGGAGAGCAAATAAATGGCAAAAAGTGTTGAGAGTCTTAATAAAAAGCTTCTTTCAGCTGCTGTATCTGCAACAAAGGCTTCTGAAGTCAAAGTGTTGTTGAAAGCTGGTGCCGACATTCACACACAGAACGAATGGGGCATGACTCCTATTATGCTGGCCGCACAGTATAATGCGAGTGTTGCTGTGTTGAATGCTCTTCTTGGTGCTGGCGCCGACATTCAGGAAGCAGAGCCGAAGTACCGTTCCAATGCCTTGCATCTTGCCGCCAATAAAAGTACTAGCCCAAAGATTATCGATGCACTTCTGGCTGCAGGAGCTGATTTGAATGCCCGTAACTATCTTGGGGAAACCGCTTTGATCATGGCAGTGAATGCCAATCCTGAGACACGTGTTGTCTCTGAGCTTATAGCCAAGGGAGCGGACATCAACGCCCGGGATTACCAAGGGCATTCTGTCCTTGAATATGCCAAGAGTCAGAAAAGAACCTATATTGTCAATGAACTGAAGAAACTTGGGGCAAATTAGGTTCTTGTGGTTTCTTTCAATCAGGGAGACGCATCATCGAGAAAAAGGTGATGCGTTATTTTTTTTCAGGGAAGCATGATGTAAAATCCTAAAACATGTTTTGATGGTTGAGAATTTTGTTCCTCATGATTGATTCCTTATGGGATCAACCTGTCTTCAAAAAGCATGGAATGCAATACAGAAATAAGGAACAGAGCAAAAAATGTGTGGAGATTGCAAAAAAGCATGCATATACTTTGGGCTAAGAGGCAATCTATGAATGTCCTGGCCACGAACCTGGAGAAGAGCCACTATCTGAATCATTGGCTGGTAAGTGAAATCCATCATGAAACATATACGGGGGAACGGGTGAAAATCACCACTTCTGCCAGTGTTTTTGAAGGATATAGCAGTGCAGCGACCCATGAGAATCCCTTGAGAGTCGAGTTCTTGAAAAGAAGAAGGGCGTTTCATCCTGAAAAACCGGTTCTCACCAAACCTGAGCCACTGGCAACAGTCTTCTTCAATAAGAGCGAAAGCATGCTTCACTCCCATTTCCCTTTTGGGGATCCTGTTCTTTCCCTTTCACGGTTCTGGCCTTCTCCCACTTGGATTAGCGCTGTCGCTTATTCCCTGGTTTCTTCTCCACGAGTTTTGGAAATTCCTTGTACTCTGAGTGTTTGTGGTGGTTTTTCTCTTTGGGTGAATGGGAATCTGGTGATTGAATTCAATCCTTTTGAACGGAATGTCGCTTGTAAAACAAATTTCTTACTTCCCTTACAGGCTGGGAATAATGAATTGATTGTCTATTGGGATGAACTCGCAGAACGGGATTCCGAGTGTTCTTTTTCCCTTATGACCGAAGAACCCATGCCGTTTTTACTGCAATCGTTTCCTATCGGGGAAAGAAATGCGATGGAGATTCTTGCTGTTGAGCATGCTTTGGGAAGCCTGGCTTTCACTCAGGATCATTTTGAAAAAGGAGAGGTGCTGCTTACTTGTGATAATCCCTATACAGACAAAGCCTTTGTCATTTCCCTTGAGGGCGCTACGGAAGAGAACGAGATGGCAGGAATACTGTATTCGACCCAGGCTGTTTTTGCTCCTTCAACACATATCGCTTCCCTAGGACCCTGTGAAAAGCTTCCTTTTGGATTCTTGCAATTCAAGACCAAGGCTGAAGTGGAGGGTATGACAATCTGCAATGCAATAACCATGGAGAATTTTCCCCTCTCCCTGCTTCCTCCGATTCTTCCAACCATTGAACAAAGAAAACAGCAGGCTTTTGTTTTCCTTTCTCAATATGGAGAGCAGAATGGGAATAGGGCGGTAGCCCTTCTGCATGCAAAGGGAGAGATGAGGGAGATTGAGAGCATCCTAAGACGTCAGATTGCTTTTATCAATCGCCGTAGTGACTGCAGTGATTTCTATCTTCCCTATTTTCCCCATATTCTTAGGGAATTCTCCCACAGCGGAATGCTTAGTGAGGAAATGCTTGAGGCTATGAAGAATTGTATCCTCAACTTTCGATACTGGCATGATGAGCCGGGAAGCGATGGAATGTGGTTCTGGAGCGAGAACCATGCGCTTATGTTCCATGTTTGCCAGTTACTTTGCGGGGAATTGTATCCTAATGAAATATTCCCCAATAGTGGAATGACAGGAACCCAGATGCAACAAAAGGCGAAAGGTTTGCTCAATGGTTGGTTTGATATGTTTTTCAAACAAGGTTTTACCGAATGGAACAGTCCTGCATATCTTCCCATCGACACCTTGGGCTTTGCTAACTTATATGCACAGACTTGTGATTTGCAACTGAAGCAACGGGCAAGAGAAGCCCTTGATTTTTGTTTCCACCTCTTATCTGTCTATTCTTTTGACGGAGTCTTTTGCACAACAGCAGGAAGAACTTACCCCAAGGAGCTTCTTGCCAACAATGCAAACTGTCCTTCGTTTCTCAATTATATAGGATACGGAATAGGAAACGTAAGCCATGCAGGAAAAGGGGTGGTCGCCTTCTGCTTCTCGGATTACGAACCACCAAAGGAGTACCGGCAATATTACCAGGTGCCGAAAGGAAAGGCTCTGGTTTGTCAGTCTACTCAAGGTTATGAGGGATATGTCGACCTTTATTCTTACAAGACGCATCGATTCTCAATGACCAGTGCCAACAACTTTCATGTTGGGATTCGAGGATTTCAGGAAAATCCCTTGCATGTGCTCTTTAGCGCGACTGCTCAGCTCTGGATTACTCATCCGGGAGAACTGGCAGAGTTCGGGCATGCCCGTCCATCCTATTGGGCGGGTAATGGAATGCTTCCCCGAGTGAATCAATACAAGAGTTTTGCCAGTTCGCTTTATTCAATCCCGACTTCCCATGAAGTGGATTTTACCCATGTGTATTTTCCTACTATGGAATTTGCCTTATGGAAACATAAAGGAGACTGGTTGTTTGCCCAGGCTCCGAATGGGGGATATGTTGCAATCTTCAGCTCCAACGGGTTGCAACTTCGCACCTATGGGCCGAATAGGGATAGGGAATTCATCAGTAAAGGTCGAAATTGTATTTGGTTGGTCAGAGCAGCGGAACCTGAGGAATTCTCTTCCTTTGCTGATTTTGAAAGGAGTATGGAAAATGCGGTAATGCTTGATATGCAAACTCTTTCATATACCTTTGCTGATCCTCGGTTTGGATCCTTGCATGCCAGTTGGGATTATTCCTTGACGGTTAATGGAGTTGCCGTCTCTTACTCTGGTTTCCCTCCTAAGGGAAAAGTGGATTGGGTTTCACTTTGAAGATGTAAGAAACACCATAATTACTCAAGTCTCCAGGAGTGAATTCATTTTCTTTGACCCCTTGAGGAGAAAGGAATGCATTCATATGAAAAGAGGAAGAAAGCAGTTGGGCTTTACATAAAGCATGGCAAGAGTGCTTGTGCAGTAATCAGAGGAACTGGAGGATTCAGCTTCCAGGATGCTCAAGAGATAGAGAGTATCGGATGGGTACTTGCATGAGAATGCTCGATTGGGATACACCTCAGCTATCACCAAGGACAGGGGAGAGGGCTAGCCCGTATCGTTAGGTCCTGGGATACCCTTGCTGCCAGCTTCTTGGAGAATGGGTCTCTGGGAATCTTCTTTCTGATAGCCATCCTTTGAAAAGGGAATGGTCAGTCAGAGGAAACGGCAATTGCTTTGGGAAATGGACAACCCCGAGATGGTAATGAAACACCAAAGGTGCGGAGCTTCAGAATTATTTTGCGAATTTGAGAATTACGCATTATGACAAAAGAGGAACAATATGGGGAAAAAGAACTATGCCTTTATTCATGCCAACATTTTTGTCGGTACTGACATCGGCACGTTGATAGAAGACTCTACCGTTCTTGTCAAGGATGGTATGATCGAGATGGTCGGAGCCAAGGGGGATGCCCCCAGGGATTATGAGGTGATTGATCTTGGAGGCAGATATCTGCTTCCTGGTATGGTCAATCTGCACGCCCATCTCTTTGGTACAGGAAAACCTGCAAAGAATCTTGGTGGTGGCAGTTCCCAGAAGAATCTTGTTGCGTTCGTCAATAGCCCAATAGGGCGTCCTGTTATCGACAATATGGTCAAGAAACATGTAAGGCAGGCGCTTGCATCAGGAGTAACGACCATCCGTTCCAGTGGGGATTTCGCCTATTCCGATGTCCGTGTCCGTGATTTGATCAATAAGGGAAGGATGGCAGGTCCCCGTCTGCTTGTCCCCGGTCCGGCTATCACCTGCATCGGTGGGCATGGTGATGGCACCTTTGCAAAAACCAGTGACGACCCTAAGGTGCTGCAGTCCTTTGTGGAAGAGAGGAAGGCCCATAACGTCGATTGGATTAAGATCTGCGTCACCGGAGGTGTCATGGATGCCAAGGTGAAGGGCGAACCGGGTATTGTGAAGATGACTGCCGAGCAGACCAAGGCTGTGTGTGATAAAGCCCATGAACTTGGGTATCGTGTCGCTTCCCATACAGAGAGCTCTCAGGGTATCAAGGTGGCCTTGGAGAATGGTGTGGATACCATCGAACATGGAAGCCTGCTTGATGAAGAACTGGTATCCCAATTTCTTAACAGGGGAGCGGCCTTCATCGTGACGACATCACCTGCCTTGCCTTTGGCAAAACTGCCTTCTTCTGTTACCCAGCTCAATGATTTGTGCACCTATAATTCCGGTGTTCTTTTGGAGCATATGATTGGAGGGGCGAAAATGGCCTTATCCAATGGGATTCCTGTGGGACTTGGAACCGATGAGTCCTGCCCGCTTGTGACCCCATACAGCATGGCCCGGGAAATCTTTTATTTTGCCAAATACTATGGAGTTTCCAATTCTTTCGCATTGTTTACCGGCACCTTGGGGAATGCACGGATTGCCGGTATCGACAAGACGACCGGATCCATCGAGCAGGGGAAGTGCGCCGACCTGATTATACTGAAGGATAATCCCCTTAAGGACCTCAAGGCCCTGAGGCATGTCGATATGGTCATGGCGAAAGGCCTGCTTCTCAAGAATCCGAAGGTCAAGCACAACGACCAGATCGATGACTGGCTGGATTCGCTTGAGAAATAGCCGGACTCAAGCTGTTCCTTGCCTAGTTTAAATAAACAGAAGAAGAGACCTAAGGAGGAGCCCTTGGATCTCCTCTGCCAGCTTGCTGCTTTACACCGATACCTTACAGAAAAAACTTTTACCCAGCAGGGTAACCCATAAAAGGGATGTTAGTGTCGCAAAAAAGATATTCCCGAAACCTCCATTAAGCAAAATCCTTGCCATCCAGAGTGAAGGGAGGGGAAACAAGAGGAAGACAGTCCTTCCCGTAAGAAAGAAGGGGCCGAAAAGTCCTAAGATCATCAAGGAGGATATTTTGGTTATCGCCAGTCCCTCCAACTTGTTTGTTGAGAAGGAGATGATTATCAATGCGGAAATCAGACCTTGCAATACCCCTGCAACCGAGATAAGGAACATGATGTGGTGGCTGATGTCTGATAACTTGAAAAACTCAAGCGCTCCTATGGTGATCGCCAAGGAAAACCCAAGAGGGATTCCTAATCTTGATAGAAGATATCCGCTTTTCCTCAAGGGGGTAATGAACAAATACCCCGCGGTATGCTCATCCGTCTCCTCCAGGATCACCATTGCGGATACAAAACTGAACATCAGAGGAGTCATCGTTGCCAGAAGCAGGTCGAAAAGGGCATAGTAGGATGACAGTATGTGGGGCAGTCCGTAATAACCTGTTAACATCCTTTCAATTGAGGGGATTGCAAATTTGAAAAAACATCCGCAAAGAAAGGGAGCGAGGCAGGAAAGAAACAGCATGCCATCTTGCTTTACACAACGGAGCATCTGCCAAAAGCTCTTAAGAAGTGCACTCATAATTTCACACCTCCTTCGCTTTTCCACATTTTTTCCACACTTCGATGGGCAATCAAAAGAAGAGCTGACAGGGTCGCCGCTATCATCAACAAGGCAGACAGGGGATTCTCATTCTTATCCGCAAGTAGACCCAGGCAGATGCAGAAAGGGTACCAACGGAGCGCTTGTGGCCAATAATCAAAGAAAAACAGGGCCGCCGGTGCAAAGCAGAGGATCTCGATTGGTATTGTCCTGACGAAGAATTGGTTAAGACTTGAAATCTTTGTAGCGACAATCAGACCCAGCAAGGAGAAAATTATCGAAGAGAGCAGTGTTCCCACAAATATCCAGATTAGATTTCCATTTCCTGAGAACAATGCCAAAACCATTGCGACGATGACAGAGATAAAGGAGAGCGAGATTACCTTTGAGGCTATGTATTCCGTGACAGTGACGGGAGAAACAGTAAGGGCATCAATCACTCGTTGACTTTTTTCCAAGAGTACGATTGCTCCCATGAAAAACAACCCCATGGCTGCCGGATCTGAAAATATCATAAGGGTTGCGGCCTTTTGCCGCCAGGAGGCGGGAAACGCGAGAAGCAAGGCAAGGTAGAAGATCGTCAGTATGAGATATATGAAGTAGAATCCATACTTGAATTCAAAGCGGATGTCACCGATTAATAGATTTCTTATTCTCATTGCAAGGTCCTTCCTGTGAGTTCGATGAAAATATCGTTCAAGGTAGGCTCTTCGCTATGAATTGACAGCAACCCATTGGTTTTGATCAATTCCTGGAGCTTTTCCTCTTTTGCTGTTTCTGATAGTTTGCATTCCTTGTTCCGCTCTCCCTTCTCATAATAACTGTACCTGACTGCCGCCGCCCCTTTTGACATGATGAGATTATGAGGGCTGTCCATTGCGCAGATTTTCCCATTTACGATGAAAGCAACCTTGTCACAGAGCTCTGTTGCATCAAGCATGTTATGTGTTGTGAGAATGAGGGTCTTTCCTTGGGATTTTTCCTTAAGGATCATCTCTTTCATCAGGTGGCTGCTGGTAGGGTCCAGTCCGCTGGTGGGCTCGTCAAGAAAAAGAATGGCAGGGTCATGGAGCAAGGCCTTGATGAAATTGAGTCGGGATTTCATACCTTTTGAATACTCCGAGACTTTCTTATCCATGTCATTTTGTAAATTCACAGCTTCAAGAAGTGTCTCAGGACGACAAGGATGTTTCTCATACAGCGAAGCGAAAAACCGCAGGTTCTCTCGTGCAGTGAGTTTCTCGTAAAGAGTGGAGAACTCAAAGTCGACCCCGATGTTCTCGTAAAAGCCCTTAGGATGTTTTTTACATTCCATGCCATTTATCGAGGCTTTTCCTCGATAAGTGGGAATGAGCCCAGTGAGTATTTTCTGCAATGTGGTCTTTCCCGCACCGGAGGGTCCCAAAAAACCAAAAATCTCACCTTCATCAACTGAAAAGTTCTGGTGCTCAATGAACGGTTTGTTCGTGTAGCTGAAAGTCAGGTCCTCTACTTCAATCATCACTTCTTCTCCATACTATTTGACCAAGTATGTATATATAGTCAAATTAATAGTAAACGTATCCATTCAGACTTTGCCAATCTGGGTTACTGTAGCAATTGCATTACCAGTCCTCTGATTAAAAGTCTCAGCGCATCGTCGAAATGCTGTTCCTCGAATTCATCTTTATGCAAGGTCGCGAAATAGATATTTCTCAAGGCAACGCTAAAAACTTCAGCGTCCTTTGTTTTTTCAGGGGCAAGCTTCGCAAATAGCCTTTCCACCATTGAATTATCCTGAACAAGATGCTTTGCCACGACTTCTTCAGGAAGTTTACGAACCAATATCTCGATTTCCCCTGAGTTGAGCATTTTCAGGATGGGTATCTCCTCTGTGCTCTTGTAAAATCCAAAGAGCAATTCAGTCAATTGGTCGCAGGTGACAGGGTTGTCCTCAAACTGGGATAATGCTTCAGCTAGTTGCTTCTCAATCCTATCGTGCTGTTCCAATATCACCTCAAACAGCAAGGATTCCTTTGACTGATAAAACAAGTAGAAAGTCCCCTTGGGGATTTTAACCCGTCTGACAAGCTCATCGACGGTGGTTTTTCTGATCCCATATAAAGCTAGACATTTTGCCGCTTCTTCCTTGAGTCGTTTTATAATGTATTTTCTTTCCTGCTCGGAATAGCATTTTGGCAAGACACAACCTCTTTTTGACCAAATGTATATTTTTAGTCATAATGAATCTTTTTCCAAGTCCTGTCAATATGACTCTTCTTTTGGCAAAAGAAAAACCGGCATTATTGCCGGTCTTTCTGGATCTATCCTCACGCCTGCAAGTTATTTCTTCCATTCCTTTGCCACAATATGGTCATTGATGTCCTTGTCTAATTTGGCGATCAGATCCTTGACCTCGCTTACCAGGTTGTCCAAGTCGAAATCCAAAGTCTCGTCCAGTTTGCTTCTGAGCTTCACCTCGGCCTTACCTTGCAGCAGGCTCCTGTTGCCCACAGTGATACGTATCGGTAGCCCTATCAGGTCGGCGTCAGCAAACTTTACTCCAGCTGACTCCTTGCGGTCGTCGTACAGCACCTCAATGCCATTATCCTGAAGCTCATTGTAAATTTTCTCGCCGACAGTCAGATCCTTCACCAGACTTACCAGATGCACTTGGTAGGGAGCGATGGTGATAGGAAGAATCAGACCTTTGTCATCGCAATATTCCTCGGCGAGACAGGCAAGGAGCCTTCCCACCCCAATCCCATAGCTTCCCATGATGACTGGCTTTCGAATTCCGTCCTCGTCTTGGAAGTACAGGTTCATCGCCTGGCTGTATCGTGTTCCCAGCTGGAAGATGTTTCCAGCCTCAACACCTTTGGAGGCGTGAAGCGGCTTACCACAGACAGGGCAGAGATCTCCTTCGGCAGCACTGGCGATATCGGCCACAATACCGTCATAGTCCCGCCCGAAGTTGGTGTTGAGATAGTGATATCCCTCGAGATTCGCCCCGGCCACCATGTTATTGCTTTTTGCAACACTGTCATCGATGATCTTGATGACATTCTCTTTGGCTCCGATGGGAGAACCGAAACCGGGGACCATGTTTCCCGCAATAATCTCCTCGATATGGGCAGGACGCAAGGCATTCGCTTTGGCCACATTCTGTAACTTGTTTTCCTCGACTTCCATATCACCACGGACAATACCGACGATCAGCTTGTCCTCTTCCTCCCCGTTATGGGGATTGATGAAGGTTCCCACCATGAAGACAGCCTTTGCCGTTTTCTTGCTGTCAATTTTCAAAAAGCTACACAGTTCCTCAATGGTCCTGCATTCAGGAGTCTTGACTTTCTCGAGGGCCTTGGGTTCTTCAATGAGGTATTCCTTCTTGAAAGTCGCAACTTGACGATTGGCTGTATAACCGCATTCAGGACAGGTGATGATGGTATCCTCTCCGATAGGGGAAAGGTACATATATTCATGTGATACTTTTCCACCCATCATGCCACTGTCAGCTCCAACAGCGATGACAGGGAGTCCGCAACGGCTGAAAATCCTGAAATAGGCACTATAATGGTCGCTATACACTTTGTCCAATGCTTCCTGGCTACGGTCGAAACTATAGGAGTCCAGCATGGTGAATTCCCTTACCCGGATCAGACCGGCACGGGGACGAGGGTCGTCACGCCATTTCGTCTGGATTTGATAGACCAGCTGGGGAAGACGCTTGTAACTATCAATCTCGCCCGTGGCGACATCAGTGACGGCTTCCTCATGGGTCATTGCCAGTACCATGTCCCGACCGACGCGGTCCTGAAAACGGCTCATTTCCTTGTCGATGCTGTAGAAGCGCCCAGTCTGCTTCCAGATATCGGCGGTGTTGACCACGGGCATCTGCATCTCCTGGGCGCCAATCCTGTCCATTTCCTCACGGATAATCCGTTCAATCTTGACGGTGGACTTGAAACCAAAGGGAAGCAGGGAGAAAATGCCGGCGCCCATCTGTCTGATGAACCCGGCTCGTAAGAGATATTCGTAACCTTTGCAGTCGGCACCATTGGGTGCTTCCCTCAAAGTCCTGGAAAACAATGTGGACATTCGCATAGTTGTGCAACTCCTCAATTAAACGAGGGACATTGTAACAAAATAGGCAATTGTTCACAAGGTAACAGGACTTCCTAGATGAAGAGATTCACATTGCTTTTGCTTGCCTCTCCCATGTAGGTGCCCACGCCACCAATCTCAACACCTTCAAGTAATTCATCCTTGGTGATGCCCATGATGTCCATGGACATCTGGCAAGCGATGAACCTGACATGGTTGGCTTTTGCCAGGGCGAACATTGTCTCAAGCTGGTCGACTTGTTTTTTCTTCATCCTGCTCTTCATCATCTTCGGCCCCATCCCCATGAAATTCATATTGGAGAGCGACAAGCCTGCCATGCTCTTGGGAAGCATGGCGCCAAACATCTTTCCCATCATATCCTTCTTAATCTTCTTGTTTGGCTTCTTACGCAATACGGATAATCCCCAGAAGGTGAAGAACATGGTGACAGGTTTCCCTGAGGCAGCGGCACCATTTGCAAGGACAAAGGAGGCGAGAGCCTTGTCGAAGGCGTTGGAGAACACGATGATGGTCGCACCCTTTTCAGAGGACTCGACTGCACAGAATTTCTTTTCATCCTTGCGTATTATCGCAGTGATGATTCCATCCTTGCTTTCCACACTCTCGAGAATGTTCCCCGTGATGTCGCACCAGGATCTCACATCGTTCTGGAAGCCGGGGTCGGACGCCTTGACAGCCAAGACATCACCTTTATTCATACTATCCATCTTGTTCTTGAGAGAGACGATGGGACCAGGGCACTGGAGACCGCAGGCATCAAGGGTCAAGATATTGTTCATGTGTTTTTCTTCCTTTGCAACTACATCTTCTTTTGTTGTCTTTGCATCCTTTTCAGCAAGGACCGCATGCCAGGTCTTATATCCACCGGTCAGGTTGTAGATGCGGGTAAATCCATTTTGAAAGAGAATTCTTGAGGCGATATGACCTCTGAGTCCCATGGCACATATCAGGACAACATCTTTATCCTTAGGGATGTCCTCCAGGTGGTCTCGGATAGTGTCGTGACTGTAGTTGATTGCACCTTCGATTGCCCCAAGCTCGAATTCCGCCTTGGAACGTACATCAATGAGAACAGCACCATTTTCTACCATTTGTTGAGCTTTCTTGTAATCAACAAGCTTATCTAGGCCATCAAGACTATTTGTTGCGATAAATCCCAACATGTTGAGAATGTCTTTTGCACTATTGAAAGGAGGAGCATAGGATTGCTCAAACGCAGCCAGATCCCTTACTGTTCCTCCCTTGGAAAGGAATGCGGAGAGAACATCGATCCGCTTATCCACTCCTTCATAGCCTACCAGTTGCCCCCCAAGAAGCTTACCGCTTCCCTTCTCATAGATTATTTTTCCTGTCAGGGGTTTGGCGCCGGGATAGTAGGATGCATGGTGTACCGTATGGGTGACAGCCACTTCATAGTCCAGGCCCGCATCCTGGGCCTGTTTCTCATTAAGACCGACGCTACCTGCCGCAAGGTCAAACACCTTGGCGATGGAAGCCCCGTAGGTGCCACTATAAGATGCGCATTTTCCTGTCACCACGCTATCGGCGCAAAGACGGGCCATCTTGTTTGCAGGGCCAGCCAAGGCGATCGCTTGCGTTTTGCCGGTAAGAGGGGAAGGGTATGCTATGGCATCGCCGATGGCATACACATCCTTGTCATTTGTCTGATAAAGCTCATTGACTAGGATATGTCCCTTTTGGTCAAGCTTGATACCCGCTTCCTCTGCAAATTTCGTATCAGGCTTAACTCCAATCGAGAGGATCACCATGTCCACATCAAAGATGGTTGTCTGGGGAATGACCACTGAAAGAAAGTCCCCTTTCCTTTCGATTTTTTTAAGTGCACTGGAAAGATAAAGCTCAATCCCATGGTTTCTCAGGCTCTGATGGACATTGACCGCGATATCATAGTCCAGATTGATCATGCATTGGGGGGCCGCCTCCACTAAGCTGACCTGGATGCCGCGTTCCCTCAGATTCTCGGCCATCTCAATGCCGATGAAGCCTCCACCGACAACCACGGCTTTACGGGTCCCCGATAAGGCTGCGTACACCTTGTCGATGTCAGGGATGTTCCTGACGGTAAAGACAGCCTTGTCATCGCAACCAGGAAGTGGTGGGATGAAAGGTTTTGCTCCCGGACTGAGTATCAGGGAATCATAGTGCTGCTCTGTCTGTTCCCCTGTCGTATGATCAAGGACCGCTACCAGTTTTTCTTTTCTACTGATGGCGGTAACTTCGCAGTTGGTGTGTACGGCGATGTTGAACACCTTGGTAAAAGTCTCTTTTGGAGTGACCAGCAGTTTTTCCCTGTCTTGGATTATACCACCGGCATAGTAGGGTAGCCCGCAGTTAGCAAAACTCACATACGGTCCTTTCTCATAAAGGACAATGGTCGCTTTCTCATCCATTCTTCTCAGTCTAGCAGCTACTCCTGCACCTCCAGCGACACCTCCCACAATCACATATGTCTTAGACATGTTTACCTCCAAATTCCTTGCAAAGCATCCGTTCTATGTATTCAGGAAAAGCGACATCGCTTTTTTCCAGGAGCTCAAGACGCTGGCCACCGCTCAAAGTGAGCGACAGGATTAACGTTCTCCTGTCCTTTTTTGATTCTGTTCTGGTAACCAGTCCTTTTTCTACTACCGAGTCTATGATGCGGGTCATACGCGAAGGTGACAGTTTCATCTCCCGTGCCAGCGTGGTGCCATCCTGATAGCCTTGCTTTAGTGCGCACAGGACCGATGCCTGTTGGAACGTAAGGCCCGATTCCTTTTCCAGTGAGTATTGAACATTCTGCAAGTCGATTAGCAGATGGCGTAAAGCACAGAAATCAAGCATTATTAACTCCTTGCTAGTAACAATATTTGCTACTAGCAATAAAATATCCAAAATCCAGGAGATTGTCAAGGAAAAATAACCAAGGGAAATTCAATGAGGTGTTGGAAATGGGTCTTTTTCCTTTAGTGGCACAAGTGATATACTTGCTCGTATGATACGTAAGGATTATCTTGAAGAACGTCAGAGCGTCGCTACTTTCATGGCCCGATTGTATAATCGTCAGCTCACCACAGCAGGAGGGGGGAATATCAGTCTCAGGCTTTCTGATGAGTTGTTTTGCATTACTCCGACTTCCCTGGATAAGAGTGAGCTCAAGGCCGAGGATATTGCTCTCGTGACCTTTGAAGGGAGAAACCTGACGCCGGAGTGTGAGTTGAGCAGTGAGACCGAGATGCATCGTCTTATCCTCAAGGAACGAAAAGATGTCAATGCCATAGTGCATGCTCACCCCGTATTCGCATCCTCGTTCACTTCCTTGAGCAAGAAGGGCCTGGGGTGTCCCATTGATACCCATATCCTGGCCGAGGCTTATTACCTCTTGAAAGATCCTGTTATGGTCAGATATGCGAAAATGGGAACCGAACAATTGGCACGTGTAATGGCTCAAGCCAGCGCCAAAGCCGATGTCCTGCTGATGGAAAACCATGGAGTGCTTACCATGGGCAAAACGCTTTTGATGGCCTTCGAGAAGCTTGATGTGCTTGATCGGACGGCTCGGATGACGGTCATTACAAAGTGTATGCAACAATGTGGATACCAATATAAGGAAATCCCTCCGCAAGAGCTGATAGCATTACTTGTATAATATAAACCTAATAAAAGGAGTTTATGAATGGTTGATGTGAAAAAACTTAAAAGGCAAGCTTTGGAAATCAGGAAACTGACCATCAATGAGATTGGCCATTTTGGTTCCGGGCATATAGGGGGTAGCATGTCCATTGTAGAGCTGCTTACCTATCTGTACTACCAGGAGATGAGAATCGACCCCTCCAATCCGAAGAAAGAGGATCGCGACCGATTTGTCTGCAGCAAGGGCCATGCAGGTCCTGCTGTCTATGCGACACTGGCAAGCAAGGGATACTTTCCCGTTGAGCAGCTTATGACGCTCAATCAGGGAGGGACCAAGCTCCCTTCCCATTGCGATATGACCAAGACTCCGGGAGTGGATTTCACCGGAGGGTCTCTCGGCCAGGGATTCAGTGCCGCGGTAGGCATCGCGCTGGGTCAGAAGATCAAGAAGATGGATGCACGCACTTTCGCTGTCATCGGTGATGGTGAGAGCCAGGAGGGCGAGATATGGGAGGCTGCAGAGACGGCCGCCCAATGGAGACTGGACAATCTGATAGCTTTCACGGATTTCAATCGTCAGCAACTTGATGGCATGACGGAGGATATCATCAGCATGGACAATATCGATACTCGCTGGCTGGGATTCAACTGGCATGTGCAGAGAATCAACGGGCATGACTTTGTGCAATTGGATGATGCCATCCAGAGGGCGAAGAAAGAGAAGGGCAGGCCTCATATGATTATCATGGACACTCAGAAATCCCATGGATTCATTCCCGGGGAGGGAATTGTCGCTAACCATAGCATGGCTTTTAATGAGGAGACCGCCAAGAAGGCCATTGAAGCGCTGTATGCACGTGAGGGGGAAAAGGAATGAGGGATACCAAGGATCTTGTGAATATGAGGGATGCCGTGATGACGGCGATAGACGACCTGGCGGCTGAGCATGAGGATGTGGTCATGCTGGATGCAGATCTTTCCTCCTGCATAGGAAGCACCTGCATCGCAAAGCGATTTCCTGACCGCTTCTACAACTGTGGTATTGCCGAAGGAAACATGGTGGCTGTGGCGGCTGGTCTCTCTTCCATGGGGCTGGTACCGTTTGTGCACAGTTTCGGCTGCTTCGCCTCCCGCCGTGCGTATGACCAGTTTTTCATCTCCGTGGCATATGCCCACCAGGTGATTCATCTTATTGGTTCGGATCCAGGGGTGACTGCGCAGTATAACGGGGGCACCCATATGCCGTTTGAGGATATAGCCTTGATGCGGCAGGTTCCCGGAGTAATCATCATAGATCCGAGTGACGCCCAGAGTTGTTACGAATTGCTCAGGCAGTGCTATGAGAGTGGCAGACTGTCCTATCTCAGGGCGGCCAGAAAAGGGGTCACCCACAGGTACCCGGTAGGAACGAAGATTGAGATTGGTAAGGGGATTGTCCTTACGGAAGGGGATGATGTGGGTATCATCGCCACAGGTGAGGTGATGGTCAATGCTGCAAGCGGCGCCATCAAGATTCTTGCTGAGAAGGGTATCCACGCGACCTTGGTTGACCTTCACACCGTTCGTCCTTTGGATACGGAGCTGATTGACAAGGTGGCAAGGAGAACCGGACATATCCTTGTCTGCGAGAATGGCCGTTACAGCGGAGGAGTGGGTGAGGCGATTGCCGCACACTTTGCAGTGACTGTTCCCACCAAGATGGACTTTGTCAATGTCGGGGAGGAGTTCGGAGAGGTGGGTAACCTCAAGTACCTGACAGAGAGGTTTGGTTTCACTGCTGAGCATATTGCCCAGGTGGCTGCTTCCCTTGCCAGAAGATAAGGATACGATGGTTGCGGGTTTTCCCGCAACCATCATATTGATTTCATGAAAATACAATTAGAGACCATCCCAGTGTGGGACGGGATAAGAAGTGGAAGCGAATGTTATCTTTGTGATTTGAGAAACCAGGCACAGAGCGATAGCATCAGGTTTTATCTTGGCCCTTCGGTAATGAATCCAGAGACCAGGGTGGAAATCAACGCCAATGGATTTTGTAACGTGCATTTCGCCCAATTGGCAGAGGCTAACAAGCCTCAGGGGCTTGGTCTGGTTGCCGATACTTATCTTGCCACCCTCAGGGAAGAACTCAAGGATTCTATGGATGCCCTTCTTCATGTCAAGGGAGGAAGGAAGACCGACAAAGCGGTCTCCATGTTCACACGGTCCTTGCAAAAAAGAAAACCCCATTGCCTTATCTGCGAACAGATTGAGAACAGGGAGATGCGATATCTCCATACGACAGCCTATCTGTTTGGCCAGGACCCTGACTTCAGGAAAGCCCTGGCCCGAAGTAAGGGGTTTTGTCTTATGCATTATCAGCGTTTGCTGGAGATTTCCAAGGAAGTCCTTGATGATACGGTCCGAAGGGAATTCATCAGTATCCTGACAGAGGTTGAGATGTCCAATCTCCAAAGACTCCAGGAACAGGTTCTTTGGATGACTCAGAAATATAAGAGTGAGAATTTTGACAAGCCGTGGAACGGTTGCGAGGATGCCCAGAAACGAGTGGTGTCCAAGCTTATTCTTTCATAATCTTTTTACTTCTTCGTGGTTTGATCAACGATAGCTGGCCTTCCTCATTATCTTTTATCCTCTCAATATCGCGTTGCATGCGAAGCCTTGAGGAATTCTCATTGGTGTTGTAATGATAATAATCAATCGTGTCTTTGTTCACCCTGTAGAGCAACACATAAGTTTTTTGTGAAAGAAAAGCCACTGCAAGGGTAAGCGGCTTGCCCTTATTGATGGCTTTAAGTTGGGCGACTTCTTTTTTGCTCAGATAGTCGTTGTAAAGCATGACTACCAGAGAAGTTTTCCCATTTCGATCATGAAGGATGATATCAATCTTGTTGAGGCAGATATCAAACACCAGATTTTTGGGAAGAGTAAGATAGAACTCATTTGTAATGTCAGAAGAGAGGGAGAGTTTCTCCCTTAGTCTCTGCTGCATGTGTTCAGATAACCGATGGGCGATGGCGGCTTTTGTCTTGGGATGGGTGAAAAGATAGGTATCCTTGGTAAGCAAATCCCCAAGAGCTTCCTGAAAGGTTTCAAAAAGCACCATCGAGGTATAACGGTTGTCGACTCCAAATCGTTCCATCAATCGAATTGCACCTTCCAGTGCATTTGTGCCACCTGGGACAATGTTTGGAAAACTGAACAATACCTGGTCGCTTTTTCAAAGCATTTGGTGAATTTCTCATTGTCATCAGAACCGGTTACGGTCGCGGTAACAGTGCATTCCTTGAGCCAGGTGGGCACTTCTTCCCTTTTGACACCTTCAATGTCAAAACTGATATGTGTCCAATTGACCTTCATTTTGGTGGCAATACCCTTGAATGTCATAAAGAGACAACCGCTCAAGGCTCCTAGCAAATACTCATAGGGGCCTGAGGATTCTTTAAATTCATAGACATCGCCACTGGGAGTGGTGAACTGATAATGCTCCGGTACAAAATCTGCACGAACTCTTTTTTGACTGCTCATGAGCTTATAATACAGGTTTTTCGTCCGGTAGGCTAGTTGATTCCTCATGTTTATAGGGGTTCACATGTACCATGCAATGCTTGACTTCAGGGAACTCCTTCTCAATCACATCATGCACTTTCTGGGCAACCGCATGTGCTTGGTACAATCTGAGGTTTCCATCACAGGCAATCTCGACATCCACATAGGCACGGGCGCCAAATTCTCTGGTCTTGATATCATCCAAGGCTCGCACCCCATTAATATGCTCAATGGTTTCTCCAATCTTCTGGATTATTTGGGTGGGCAGGGCATGGTCGACCATCTTGTCGGTTCCATCCTGGAATACCTTGATGCCCAGACGGATGATAAAGACAGAGATTACGACGCTGGCAAGACTATCCGCAGGAAGGAATCCAAACCGGGCACCCAGGATGCCGATGATACCACCACTGGTGGCGAGCACATCGCTCAGGCAATCGCTGGCCGAGGCCCTAAGTGCGGTGGAATTAAGCTTCACTGCCCCTGCATGGTTGTAGATGTACATGATTAATTTGACAATAATTGAAATGACTGCCATTACAACAGCCAGCATCTCTGGTTTGGGAAAATTCTTGTAGGAACCTGTCACAATCGCCTTGATGCCTTCAAATCCCAAGGAAGCCCCAACTACAATGAAAAGCAGTCCGAGGATAATTGATGCCAGACATTCCAGCTTCTCATGTCCATATTGGTGTTCGTTGTCACTTGCTTTTTGACTCATCGAGACACCGATGATGACAATGATGTTGCTGATTACATCTGTGGCGTTATTCACCCCATCGCTGACCAAGGCAGCGGAAGACGCAGTGATACCAATGGTGATTTTCGAGATTGCCAAGAAGGAATTGCAGGCAATATTGATCAAAGAAATACGTTCAGCTAGTCTATTTTTCTTCATAGACGACTCCTGTGGTGAACAAAAACTGTCTCACAGGAAATATTCCTGCTGTTCTTTAAGAACCCAGCCCCACGGACATCGTCCATCGCCTGCTCAGTTTGCCCTGTAGTATAAATGCAGTGTAAAACCGTTGCCACTAAACTACTGTAGTATTTCCCAGTTGTCAAGACTAAAATGCGTGAGTTAAACATTTTATTCAGAGATAAGATAGGTTGTTTTCTTAGGTTTTTCTTGTTTTTTGGTTTCTAAAAGCCCGAGGGCTACAGCCACAAAACTGAGAGAAGGCGGTGGAGAAGGTGGCTATATTATCATAGCCGACACTTCCAGCGACCTCCCCAATGGTAAGCGCCGAGTTCCTTAAATAGACTTTCGCCTGTGTCATTTTCAGTTCACGTACTTTTTCTCCCGGAGCCATGTGATACAACTCTGTGCAAATACGAGAGAGATGGGAACGGCTGATGTGGGCTTCCTCGCAGAGCGTCTCTACTGGCCAGTTCTGGTCAATTTTCTTGGTGACGATTTCCCATAAGGAGACGAGTGCCAGTCGTTTCCTCTTGAGTTCAGGTCCTTCTGTCCATCCTAAATTCCGCTCAAGCGTGATTAAGAAAAGTTGTTCATAAAGTTCCATCGCCTCCTCGCTTTTTGAATCGAGGTAAAGTTCTTCCTGCATGATATGCAGAAAGTAATCCTTGAGGATTTCCGGATGGCTGATTCTGAGGGTCTCCCAGTCGAGGGCATCAGGCACGAACCTAGTAGTCGTGTCCCAGATTGTGAGCCAGATCATTTCCCATGGTTCCGGTCCGATGGTCTGCTCATGATGGCCTTGTCCGGAGGACCAGGAGATAAAGGCTTCCCCCGGTTCGGCGATGTGGGTGGTCCCATCTTCAAAGGTGAATCTTCCTCTGCCGCTGATAGTCAGCACCAAAACATGAAAACCTCGTTTTGCAATTCGCTGAAGCCAAAAATCCGTGCCAAGGATTCCATAGCCACCTTGCTTGATTTTTGCGTTTGCAAAAGGGGGTGCATCGATGATGAAGGAAGAGAGATGCCGTTTGTCAAAACCTTCAGGTTCATGAACTATTTCTCGAAGATACTGCATGGAGTAATTATGAAGTAAAAAAATAAAATTAATCCATATAATAATGAGACAAATTCAAAACTTTTTGGGTTATTCAATAGTTGTTTGTAACCAGATAATTATCTAAGATATCAAATAAAAATTGAAAATTGATGGAAATCTGGGTACTGTTTGTAGGATAAATAAAAAAACAAATCCTAAAGTTTTTCATTTTTAGGAGTAGAGAATGAATTCTTTTCCTTATGATCCATGGCAGAAATGCAAGACCCGTTCAGGGCTTGCGGCCGATTTGGTTATCTCCGCATTACAAAAGGAAATTCGCAGAAATCATGCTGAGAATGCAGTAGCTCTTGCTTATGAGATGCTTATTACAAGCGAGGACATGGAAGAGTACCTCTGGTTTAGGCTCAAGACAATAAGTGTTGAGGATGTCGGTTTTGGAGATGTGCTCGCCCCCGTTCTGGTCGGAATGCTTGACCAGATGCGTAAGACGGTGAAGCAGACAGGTGATCGTGGATTGTTCGCTGTCCATGCGGTGCGGTATCTCTGTGGATGTAAGAAAGATCGTTCCAGCGATGAAATGTACAACTGGGTGATGAAGGAATACGCTGCAGGAAATCTGAAACCGCGGATTCCCGATTATGCGGTTGATAAGCATACCTTGCAGGGTCAGCAGGAAGGCCGAAACGAGGATGATTTCTATTCTACCGGTTCTCAGGTTAGCCCTGAGTGGGAAGACCGTGACAAGACCTATCGTGAACGCATTTTGAAGATTCTTGGGAATCAGAAGAATACCAAATAGGAGATGGTTATGATGAAGAAGACGATTATTCTTGTTTTCTCCCTCTTACTTGTTTGCTCCACTGTTTTTGCTGGGGGAGCCACAGAAAAAGTGTCAGATAAGAAAGAGCAGAAGATGGTGAGCACGGTATGTCGCGCTTCCTATGCGAATGAGGAATGGTACTTGAAGATGAATGCCGATTTCGAACAGGCTACAGGCATCCATGTTGACGTCCAGCCGACCCCGGGCAATGATGATGATCATGTAACAAAAGTCAACATTGATCTTCTTGCCGGTGGTACGGTTGATGTTGTGCAGTCTCTTGGTCCAAAAAACTATTATAACAGAGTTGAAGCAGGCTATTTTATGCCATTGAAAGACCTCGTGGCAAAGACAGGAGTCGATGCTGCCGCTGTTTGGGGCTCTTATCTTCCTGTGGATAAGGACGGTGAGTTCTATGCAGTGCCTCTGAAACAGGAACTTTATTGTGTTTTCTACAATAAGAACATTTTTGATAACGCAGGTGTTCCGTATCCCTCAGGGCCTTGGACTTGGGATGAGTACTTGGCGACTGCAAGGAAACTTACCAATCCAGCGAAGGGAATATATGGTTCATTCATGAATGCCGATAATCCTTGGCAGTTCTTGCCCGCGAGGCAAAGGAATATCGATTTGTACAAGGCGGATGGTACTTGTAATTTTGATGATCCTGCGTTCGCTGAGGCAGCCGCCTGGTATTACGACCTGGGCAATTCATATAAAGTCCAGCCTTCTGTTTCCGAGCTTTTGGCTGACAATGCTTCTTGGAACTATTATGCACTGGAAGGTGATCATCTTGCCATGTTCCCTCAAGGCAACTGGTTTACCAGACTTCTTAATAGCCAGACGGATTATCCGAAGGATTGGAAGTATGGAGTTGCACCAATGCCGAGCGCATCGAAAGATGGCAGCAACAATTTTGTCTCCATGGCCTATTCCAGTGTGAACAAGAATGCGGCACATCCCGAGGAAGCACTAGCCTATGTGCTTTGGCTGGGTGAGAACCAATGGAAATATGAAGGAGGCATCCCTGCTTTGGCTTCATTAACCCAAGAAGAGCAAAACCAAGTATTCTCCTCCATCGCCGATGCTTCTTCAGGTCAGGTCACTGTTTCTGATCTCTATGAGAATATGATGAATACGGGTCTTGGTGTCGCGCAATCCGACATCATAGGACCTGCTGCCAGTGAATACAATGCAATTGTCAACGAAGAGCTACAAGCCTATTGCATGAACCTGCAGCCCTTGGACAAAGCTATCAGCCGTATTGTCTCCCGGGTCAATGAGGCGATTAAGAACACCAAATAAGCAAGGGGTATTCCATGAAAGAATGTCTGTCGAAGAGGAGAAAGGGTGATGAGGAGATAGCCTATCTTTTCATTTTGCCGTTTCTGGTGATGTTTTCTGTTTTCAAACTTTATCCGATGGCTTATGGTTTCGCGGTGAGTTTCTTGAACAGGAATTCAGCCAGACATCTTGCTGACATGACTTTCGTGGGTTTTTCGAATTATGCCAAGGCGCTTTCCAATACTACCCTTTGGGAGGCGTTCGGGCATACGCTTTTGTTCTCGTTGATCTATACTGTCTCCACAATGGTTTGCGGTCTGTTTTTTGCGGTGGCCTTCAATAAGAAATTTTTTGGCAGAACAGTAGTCCGCACTTTTTTTTATATGCCCTATGTGACAAATATGATTGCGGTCGGTATTGTGTTCAAATATCTTTTGAATCCTACGAAAGGACCCGCCAATGCTGTTTTTCGGTTCTTGGGATTTTATGGTCCCCTGTGGCTCAACAGTCCCCGTCTGGCGTTGCCCATGACCGCGCTTATCGGTGCCTGGGTCTCCTTGGCTTTCAACATGATCACTCTTTTGGCGGCGTTGCAAGATATTCCCAGGGATCTGTATGAAGTTGCCGACATCGAAGGGGTGAGCGCCTGGCAACGATTGCGATATGTGACCTTGCCTTATCTGACCCCTACGCTTTTTATGCTTCTGACCTTGACCATTATCAACTCGTTCAAGAACTATACGACTATTATCGGTCTTACCGGTGGGGGGCCTGGAACCTCGACACAGGTTGTTTCCCTTCAGATATACGAGGATGCTTTTACCTATATGAAATTCAGCATCGCCTCTGCAGAAGGTGTCATGTTCACTTTCTTTATCATTCTCGTCAACAAGACGGTGACGAAAGCGAGGGCTGCATGGGAAGCCCGGTAAGGACCGGAGGTGAGGCAGGCAGATTGTATACCCTCACTTTGTGGATTCTGGGGATCGCCATGATGTATCCTTTTGTAATGATGGTGGCTATTTCCTTTCGTCCTGCAGGCCTTGCCTATAAGCCGCTTTTCTACCCGGCAATACCAATACTGAAAAACTTCAAGCAGGTATTAGGACACAAGAACTTCTTTGATTGGTATCGCAATACATTGCTTACTGTCGGTATCACCCTGGTATTTCGATTGTTGGTTACCTTTCCCGCGGCTTATGCGTTTGGACGCATAAGATTTCGTGGGAATCGCCTTCTTATAGGTATGCTGATGGCGACTTTGATGGTACCGGGGGAGACCACGATGGTTCCCCGATATCTTTTTTTCAAGCAGATTCATCTCTTGGATTCCATATGGGTTATCATTCTTCCTGAGGTCAGCGAGGTTCTTTACCTCATGTTGATGACTGAGTTTTTCCGTTCAATCCCCGAGGATTTCTCAGAAGCTGCGACAATTGATGGTGCCGGGCATCTTCTGATCCTTACCAAGATGTTCATTCCTCTTTCAGGACCGGCAATTGCGACGACGGTACTCTTCGGTTTCATTAATATTTGGAATAATTTCCTTGATCCTTATTTGTTTATCAATTCCATAAACCGCCAGCTTATCACCCCGGCCTTGAAATTTTTCCAGGAACAGGGAGGAGCCAATGTACCTGTGCAACTCGCTGGTGCGACGTTAGCCTTGTTTCCTGTGATTATTCTCTTTGTTTTTACGCAGAAATATTTCGTTGCCGGAGTTTCTTCCTCCGGTATCAAAGGATAAGAAAATGAGTGAGTTTATGTCGTATGATCCATGGGCTGGGGTGAGAACCAGAAATGGAATTCCCGGGGATGAGATTGTTTCAATGTTGCAGAAGTCAATTCGTCGCAATCTTGAGCATAATGCGCTTGCAGCGGCTTATGAAATGTATATCACAAGCCCGCAATTCGAAGACAAGATGTGGCGTCGTTTGCTCTCTATCAGTGTGGAGGATATTGGTTTTGGCGAGGTGCATGCCCCTGAGCTTATTTATACGCTGAATAATATCCGTAAGGAATTCTTGTACAACGATGGCGACCGTCCTATGTTTTTTGTACATGCGATTCGATATCTCTGTCGCCTCAAGAAAGAGCGTTCCAGTGATAATGTGAAGAATATGGTCATCAAGGATTTTGCACATGGACGGACGGCTACGGTCCCTTCTTATGCCTATGATGTGCATACGGCAAAAGGCCGGGAGATGGGTCGGGATGAATTGCATTTCCTTACTGAGGCAAGCAAGGTCATTCCCCAGCTTGAAGGCGATGACATAAAGAAAATCTATGAGGAATACCTCGCTTATTGCGAGAAGGAAAAAGAAGATACCGGCAAGCCTTCAATCCAGGCTTTTGAATATAATAGCTGGCAGTATTAAAACCCGGGATTTTAGAAGAGGTTGGATAAAAAAACAGGGGCTGTCATACGCTAACAGCTCCTGTTGAGCTCAGTCTTTTGGTTTTCTTTGCTATTTCTGGGGAGGAACCACCACTTTGATGTGAAGCTCATCCAATTGCTTCTGCTCCACCTCTGCAGGACAATCATCCATGGGACTTACCCCCACTGTGTTCTTCGGGAAAGCGATGACTTCATGGATTGATGTCTGCTCGCTCATGATCATCACCAGACGGTCGATGCCAGGAGCGATACCCCCGTGGGGTGGCGGACCATACTTGAAGGCGTTAAGCAGGAATCCGAACTTCTGCAGTGCAAGGTCTTCCGGGTAGTTGCAGATACGGAAGATTCTCTTCTGCAGCTCGACATCATGGATACGAATTGATCCGCTTGCGCATTCATAGCCGTTGCATACCAAATCATACAAGTCGCCCAGAACCTTTCCCGTATCACTTTCCAATGTCGGGATGTATTCCACCTGGGGCATGCTGAACATATGATGTGCGGCTTCCCAATGACCTTCCTCCTCGTTGTATTCGAACAAGGGGAAATCAATGACCCAGCAAAATTCAAAGCAATGGGGTTTGATCAGATTCAGGTCCTTCCCCAATCGGTTTCGTACCGCACCAAGGATATTACAGCATTTTTTCCAATTTTCATGGGCGACAAACAGGATCATGTCTCCTTCCTTGGCTTCAAATGTTGAGACAAGCTCTTTTTCCAAACCAGCGAAGAATTTCGACACGCCTCCAATTAACGTATCATTTGACCCGACTTTTGCCCAAGCCAAGCCTTTTGCTCCATATACCTTTGCTGTCTCAGTGAGGCTGTCGATATATTTTCTGCTGAAATCGACGCCTTCGGTCATTGGGGCGCATAGTGCCTTGACATGGCCTCCGTTTGAGAGGACTTCCTTGAATGCGCTGAAAGTACTCTTTGAGGCAAGGACATCCAAATCCTTCATCTCCACCTTGAAGCGGAGATCAGGTTTGTCACAACCATACGTATTGAGGGCATCGTAATAGGTGATTCTTCTGAAATGCTCGGGCAACTGGTAATCAATCACTTCCTTGAATACATGATTGAAAAGTTGTTCCATCAGAAGAAGGACGTCATCACGCTTGACGAAACTCATCTCGACATCCAATTGGGTAAACTCAAGCTGCCTGTCCCCTCTGGCATCCTCATCACGATAGCAACGCGCTATCTGGAAATATTTGTCCATGCCACCGACCATCAATAGCTGCTTGTACAGCTGAGGGCTTTGGGGAAGGGCATAGAACTTACCTGGCCAGATTCGGCTGGGGACCAAGAAGTCTCGGGCTCCTTCAGGGGTGCTCTTTATCATGGTCGGAGTCTCAATCTCGTAGAAATCCCTGTCTGAGAGATAATTACGGATTGAGCGGATGAATTCATGTCTCAGCTTGAGCCGTTGCTGCATACCTTTGGTACGAAGGTCAAGGAACCTGTATTTCAAACGTATATCCTCGTTTGGCACCTGCTCATCGTCATCAATCTGGAAAGGAAGTGGGGCGCACTTGGAAAGGATATCGATTCTTTGCGCCTTGACCTCAATCTCGCCTGTGGGCATCTCCTGATTGATCATGGAATCAGGTCTGAGTCTTACGACACCTTGAACTGCGATACAGTATTCCAGATGCAAATCCTTTGCGGTCTGCTGAAGCTCAGCTGACGCATCATCATCGATGACTATCTGGGTAATGCCGTACCGGTCCCTAAGATTGATAAAATGAAGTGCACCGTGGTTTCTGTCACGATGCACCCATCCATTAAGGATAACGGTTTTTCCGTTGTCTGCCTTGGTCAGCGCTCCACAATTTGTAGTGCGTTGCATGAATGCTTCTTCTGCCATACTAGATCCCCTTGCGGGGTCTCCTTACTGAAAGTGATTCAATACTATATCACCATCGGGTGGAATTGCAATCATTGCGGTAATTCACGGACGGTAAACTGTCCATCTTGTTCATAGGCTATCGCCTCAACAGCTGCAGCCGCCGCGCTTGTGGTTGTGGTATAGGGTATTTTTAAGCGCATAGCCTCGGTTCGTATATCGTCATCACTTCGTCTTGCATGATATCCCATCGGGGTGTTTATCACTAGGTCCACCTTGTGGGCACGCATGGAATCGACAATATTGGGATGCCCTTCTTGTACTTTCAGTACCACATTGCAAAGAATCCCCTGATCAAACAGGTCTCTGGCAGTTCCTCTGGTAGCGAACAACTTGAAACCCAGCCTGGTGAGCTGTCTGGCAATAGGGACGATGGTCATCCTGTCCTTCTTGCAGACACTGATCACCACATTTCCACTGGTGGGCAACCGGTTCCCTGCACTTGCCTGACTTTTTGCGTAAGCCTCGCCAAAAGTCCTTCCCATACCGATCGACTCTCCTGTGGATCGCATCTCGGGCCCAAGAACGGGATCAACGTTGCTGAATCTGTCAAAACTGAAGACAGCTTCCTTGATCGCCCAGCCGGTAATGCAATGACCTTCCCCGATGGTTCCTTCGTGAGCGACCAGGCCTTGTGAGACCAGATCCTGGCCTTCCCATACCCTGACTGCGGCTTCCACCAGATTGACACCGCTGGATTTGCTGATGAATGGCACGGTCCTGGAACCGCGGGGGTTGACCTCTATGATGTACAGGGTGTCTTCCTTGGCCGCAAACTGGATATTCATCAGTCCCTGGACATGCAAGGCCTGGGCGAGTTTCAAGGCCCATTCCTTCATTTGGGAGAGAATTCCTGGTCTTGACTTGTAGGGAGGGAATACCGCTGCGCTATCCCCGCTATGGATGCCTGCGGCCTCAATATGTTGCAAAATGCCCCCGATATAAAGGCTTTTCCCGTCGCTTACCGCATCAAGATCATATTCAAAGGCATCCTCCAGGAACTGGTCGATGAGAACAGGAGCCTTGCTTGAGATGTCCACTCCGCTATTGGAGATGAAATCCTCGAGTCCTGCTTCATCATCAACGATGAACATGCCACGTCCCCCAAGTACAAACGAAGGTCGAAGAAGTACAGGGAATCCCACCTCAAGGGCTTTATTGACTATCTCATCCTTATTATGGGCTGTCCGATTATTGGGGTTTCGTAGTCCGAGTCTCTTTACCAGGGAACTGAAACGCTCCCTGTCCCCGCTCTCATCAAGACCATCCAATGCAGTCCCCACAATCTTGGCCCCGCTTTCTTGAAGTGCGTCAGCCATGTTCAGGGGAGTCTGGCCTCCAAGCTGGACAACGATGTTCTGGGTGTGTTCCAACCTCATGATGTCCTTTGCCACCTCAGAGGTAAGAGGTTCGATATACAGCCTGTCTGAGATATTGAAGTCAGTGGATACTGTTTCCGGGTTGCTGTTTACCATGATGGTCTTCTTTCCCAGTTTACGGTATGCCAAGGATGCCAAGGTGCAGCACGTGTCGAATTCCAAGCCCTGCCCGATTCTGTTCGGGCCGGAGGCCAGGATTACAACGGCGTCCTTTCCCATTGGTTGGGCCTCATTGACCTCCCCGTAGGTCGTGTAACAATATGGAGTAAGAGCCTCGAATTCTCCTGCACAGGTGTCCACGAAGTGAGCCCCGGGCTGGATCTCGTCCTGTTCCCTGAGTTCTTCTATCTTGGATTCCTCCTTATGTGCCAGATAGGCTATGCGCTTGTCACTCATGCCGTATTGCTTTGCCTTCAAAAGGAGTTCCTTTGAGAGCACTTCTGTTTTGAGTTTCTGATCCATTGCAGCTTGCAAGGTCAACTGGTAAAGGAACCAACGGTCAAATCCTGTTATGGAGGATATCTCATCAAGAATCGCAGGTCCTTTCTCACAAAGCAGGGTGTAGGCACACATCAGGCGCAAAGGATGGGCGCTATGAAGCATATGGTCAATGTCTTCCTGGTTGTAGCGGTTCTCTTCCCGCATGTTGGTCAGACCTTCAAATTTTCTCTCTGATGCCCTGATGGCTTTGTTCAAGGCTTCCAATGCCGTTCTTCCTAAAGATAATGCTTCCCCGACACTGCGCATCTGGGTACCAAGTGCACTGAAAGGCAAAGGAAATTTCTCCAGCTCAAACCTGGGGACTTTCACTGCGCAATAATCCAAGGCGGGTTCGAAACACGACACCGATTGTCCTGTGATTTCATTGATCACTTCATCGAGGGTATATCCTACGGCAAGTTTAGCTGAGCAACGAGCGATGGGAAAACCGGTCGCCTTGCTCGCTAGCGCTGAGGAACGGGACACCCTTGGGTTCATCTCAATGACCACCATCTTCCCATCCTTTGGATTGACGGCGAATTGAACGTTCGACCCTCCGCAATCGACCCCAACGGCCCTGAGTATATTTATTGACGCATCCCGCATCCTCTGATAGGCGCGGTCGTCAAGGGTCTGGATAGGTGCGATGGTGATGCTGTCTCCCGTATGGACACCCATCGGGTCGATGTTTTCAATTGAGCACACGATGATGGCGTTGTCTTTGCGATCACGCATGACTTCCATCTCGAATTCTTTCCATCCGATGAGCGATTCCTCGACCAAGACCTCCCGTACGGGACTGGTTTCCAAGGCATGCTCGACGTTGGTGACAAACTCATCATCTGAATTGGCAATGCCTCCCCCGAGTCCTCCAAGGGTGAAACTGGGACGGATAATCAACGGGAATCCGATATGGGCTTTGGCCTGGAGGGCTTCCTGAATATTATGGACAACCTCGCTTTTGGGGCTTTCCAAGCCGAGGCTTTGCACAATCTGCTTGAATTTTCCACGGTCCTCGGCAAGTTCGATGCTCTTGATGCTTGCCCCGATGACCTGCACATTGTATTTGTCCAACAACCCGCTTTTTGAAAGCTCCATGGCCAGGTTCAGCCCTGTCTGCCCTCCCATGGTGGTCAGTATTGCGTCCGGACGATCCCGTTGGAATATCTGTTCAACATACTCGATTTTCAATGGTTCGAGATAAATGTGGTCGGCGATACCTTTTGTTGTCATCACCGTTGCAGGGTTTGGATTGATAAGCAGCACCTCATAGCCTTCCTGCTTCAAAGCCTTGACTGCTTGGGTTCCGCTATAGTCGAATTCACAAGCTTGTCCAATGACAATCGGACCGCTTCCAATCACAAGGATTCTCTGTATGTCTTCTCTTTTACTCATTTCCCTGTCCCTATCTGAACAAAACGATCAAAAATCCAGGTTGCGTCGTGAGGACCCGGAGAGGCTTCAGGATGGAATTGCACCGAAGCGATTTTATCCTCTCTGTCCAGTAAACCTTCAATACTCTGATCGTTGGCGTTGATGAACCAGATTTTCACAGTCGGAGGGAGCGATTGGGTTTCACTCATGAAACCGTGGTTCTGGCTGGTTACGAATGTCCTGCCCGTCTCATTGTCTTTCACCGGATGATTTGCTCCATGGTGTCCAAATTTCATCTTCACTGTTTTACCGCCCAATGCCCACGTGATGAGCTGATGTCCAAGACAGATACCAAGAATCGGCATTTGTCCAATAAGACTTTGTATCATGGAAATGTTTTCCTGGAGTCTGGCGGGGTCTCCCGGACCATTTGAGAGGAATAGTGCCTGTGCTCCACTTGAGAGCACCTCTGCCTTTGTGGCGGTGCTTGGCAGCAGTGTCACAGCGATGTCCCGCTTGTAAAGTTCCTGAATGATGGATTTCTTAATGCCATAATCCATCACTGCGAATCGTGCAAGGGGCGTGGCAGGACAGGGTTCCTCAACAACAGGGTCAATCACCATATGGTTGACGGAGACTCCTTCGATAAGATTGCGTTCGGTTATGGAAGGAAAGGACCTGACCCTGGCAAGGGCCTTGTCCAGAACCTCGTTGGACAGCACTCCCTCATGGGAGAACAGGATTGCATTCTGGCTGCCCCGTTCTCGAAGATGCAAGGTAAGGGAGCGGGTGTCGATTCCGCTGATTCCACAAATCAGCTGTTGCTCCATGAAGAATTGCAGACTAGTACGTCCAGGAGGAAGTGGACCTTGATAAATGGCATGGACAATCATAGCAGATGCCTTGATTGAGGGGCTTTCATTGAAAAGCGGCTCACAACCATAGTTGCCGATATGGGGGTAGGTCATCACAACCATCTGCCCATTGTATGAGGGATCCGTAAGAATCTCCTGATACCCACTCATACTGGTGTTGAATACTACTTCTGCAATTGGTGCTTGAGAAATATCCGAGATTTGGTAACCGAAAGGGGTTCCCGTGTAAAGGGCCCCATCGGAAAGCAAGAGAGTCGTTTGCTGCATGGTTTCCTTCCGTTCAAATTGAAGACACTATATAAGAAAAAGAAAGCAAAGGCAACAGTATTCTTCCTTTTTTGCAACTTTATACGGAATATTCTCAAATTATGCAACAATTATGCAACTAATTCTTCAAAGTAACAACTGAAAATGCAACAAAGAATAAATTCTTGCAAGGGAAGTCCATTTATCATTTTCTTATGATATGGCAGGTAGGGGGCTAAATCCCTAGATACCCAAAAGTTGTTTTGCAATCGAGAAATAAATTATCAATGACAAGGCGTCGACAATGGTCGTGATAAGCGGTGCCGCCATCATCGCTGGGTCGACATGGATCTTCTTTGCCAAAACGGGGAGGAGGCAACCTATTGTCTTGGCAAGCATTACGGTTGCCAGCATTGCCAGGGATACCGTGCAGGCGATCAAATATGTCGCACCTTTGTAGGAGATGATGATACGGACAAAATTCACTATTGCGAGAATGAGCCCAACAATAAGGCTTACCCTTAGCTCCTTCCAGAAAATCTTTAGCCAGTCGCGAGTCTCAAGCTCCCCGACCGCCATACCACGAATGACAAGGGTGCTTGCCTGGCTTCCTGCGTTCCCTCCTGTGTCGGTGAGCATCGGAATGAAAGTGACAAGGAGCGGTATTGCGATGAACGCATCCTCGAATTTCCCGAGGATGGAACCGGTTATCATGCCGCTGATCATCAATACCAGCAACCATACGATTCGGTGTCTTGCAAGTTCGAATACATTCGTTTTCAAATAAGGTTTCTCGGAGGGTTGCAAGGCCGCCATCTTTTCGAAATCCTCGGTCGCCTCGTCTTCCATGACATCCACGGCATCATCGACAGTCACAATACCTACCAGACGATTCTCCGCATCAACAACAGGAAGGCTGAGGAAATTATATTTGTTGAAATCTCTTGCCGCGATTTCCTGATCATCTGTGGTCTTGATGCTGATGACATCCTTCTCCATGATATCACCCACCAACTTGTCATCCATCGAGAACAGCAAATCCTTGATGGTCACAATCCCTTCCAGATGGTGCTCGCTGTCGGTGACATAGCAGGTATAGATAGTCTCCTTGTCCTTGCCCACTGTACGGATACGGTCGATGGCCGCCCTCACCGTCAATTCCTTTTTCAAATCAACGAATTCGGCGGTCATGATTGATCCGACGCTGTGGTCCGGGTATCTGAGGAAATGATTGACCAGTTGTCGGGTTTCAGGCCGAACGTTTTGCAAAATACGACGTACCATGTTTGCAGGCAATTCGCCAATCATATCCACCATATCATCCACAGAAAGATCTTCGATGATGGTGGATAGCTGCTGGTCGTTCAACGAGTTTATCAAGGCCTGTTTTGTCTCGCCTGGAAGATTTGCAAACACATCAGCGGCGACTTCTTTCTCCAAAAGGCTGAAGACCACCATTTCCTGCGCAGCAGGCAGGTCTTCCATAAAATCCGCCACATCAACTTCGTTGATATGAGTAAGCTTTTCTTTTAGTATGATATACTTACGCTGCTCAGCAAGCCCTAAGAGCTCTTCTTTGTTATACTGATAATCTTGCATAGCTACCCCTCGAACAAATAAAAAGGGTGAAGCCGAATACCGGAAAACTACTTATTGTTATTGTTGAAGGGAACTGCACAAGTGGTAATCCAGATTCGAACTTCGACTGTTCGTTTTCACGGAGGGACCTCCTTGTGTTGAATCTTCCGCTCCCATAGGGGATGCGCGACACTTTGTGTATATCATCAAAACAAGGTAGGCGCAACCCCATGAGACAAAAAAACTTTTTATTTTGTGCGAGGCAGGAGCTTACAGGGAATAAGAGGGGTGCAGAGGAAAAAAAGTAAGGGATATCTTCCTAATACTTCTGCAATATCTCCTTTTTCTCTTGTTTCCTAGTCTCGATATATTTCTTGATATTCACCAGGTTGCTATTGAGAATCATCTGGGGAGGGAACTTCATTTCCTCCAGCAGGTGCAATGCCGCATCGACTTTTCCCACCTGCCATTTGCTGTGTGCATCACTGTTCACCGTAACGGGCACCTCATATTTCTTGCAGAGAGAGATGACATCCCTGCAATTTTCCTCGCTGCCTGGCCTGACAAGGAAAGAATTAGCGTTTATCTCCAGTATTTTCCCTTTCCGAGCCAATGCTTTCACAACTTTTTCATGTTCAAAGGGAAAGACTGGGTTCCCTACGTGCCCAAGGCAATCGACATACTGGTTTTCTATGACCGAGAGCCAGCCCTCGGTGTTTTCTGTTTTTGTCCCTGGGGTGATAGCTTCTACATGATATGAAGCAATGACAAAATCCAAGAGTTCGAGAACCTGTTTTGGCAAGTCGATCCTGCCATTGAAGTCCTTGATGTTAACCTCTGCTCCCTTGTATAAATGAAAATCACCAATCAATGACGGCAAGCCGCTCATGCAAAAGAAATGATGGCTGATGGCGCCATCCATCATTTCCGGACCATGATCGGTTATTGCAATGGCTGAGAACCCCTGCTCCTGTGAAGAAGCAATCATTTCTGCGATGGTGCTATAGGCGTGCTGACTTACCATGGTATGAGTATGGAAGTCACCAATGATTTGATATTTTTTTTGTAAGTTGTTGTTCATATGATTAGCATAGCACTTATAAATAATATTGCAACAATATGGAAATATTTTTCAAATATATGAATTTTTTGTGAGAAATAAACAATAATACTTGCTAGGTTGGTAAATGTATGATAGTCTCGAAATGCATATGAAAAGATTTACTAGGAAATTCCCAACAATCTTTCAGAAGAGGAGATGAATCATGAAAAAGGCAACGGTTGTTTTATTACTGGCACTTGGTTTACTTTTCCCTTTGCTTGCGAATGGAACCCAAGAGAAGGGTGCTCCTGATAATAAGGAACAAGTAGTCACTTTGAAGATTTCCCATAATATGGACTTCACGACGATCCCTGACGCTGTTGTTGATGCCGCGACAAAAGTAAATGCGAGATATGCCAAAGAAGGAAAAAATATTCATATTGAGTTTGAGAAGGACTACCAGACCATTGACTGGACAGAATACCAGAACAACATCGTGTTTGCGCATAAGATAGATGATGCTCCTGATATTTATGCGATTAGCGATCCCGCAGGCCTGATGAAAGCAGGACTTCTTCTTGATTTGACTGATATGGTGAAGGCGAATGCGGATAAATTCGTTAATAACGTATTCAGCCCTGTTACTGAAGACGGCAGAATCTATGCGTTCCCTCCTGATCTCCCTGTCAGGGTTATTTATTACAGCAAGAAAGATCTCAAGGCAATCGGATGGACTGATGAACAAATCAAAGCTTTTCCTGTCAAGATTCAGAAAGGGGAGTTTTCGTTTGAGGATTTTCTTGCTCTGTGTCAGGAGGTTGTCACGAAGGGTGGAGCGAAATACGGTCTCACACACCGTCCTGGAAACGGGTCGGATTTCTTAGACATCATACAGGTTCTGGGAGGGGAGTACTATGACGAGAAAGGTACGCTGGTATTTGATGAGACAGGACTGACTCGTTTCTTCCAGATGACTTACGATAATGCGAATGTGACCAGGATCACTCCCCAGAATCTCAACCAGATGGGATGGACGACCATCAACACCATGGTTGGGACAGGAGAGAGCTTTGCCTATTACGGTCCAATATATTCCTGTTCCTATGTGGCGTCTGCGGTGAAACTTACCAATGCGGAATTCGCCTCTCAGGAAGAATTTGTACTTTTCCCTGTATCGCAGTATTCTCAGAAACCGTTTGTTGTGGCGGCTCCTCAGTATATCGGAGTCTCTTCAAAGACCAAGTATCCTGAAATCTGCAAGGATCTTCTCACTGAGCTGGTGAATGGCTCAACTGGTCTTCTTGCCCGTCATGCAGCAAAAATCAATTCTCTTTCTTCTGTTGTTGCCGGAAACAAGGATTCCCAGATTGATGCGAATCCAATAATAAGAAATATTGCCTATATGGCCGATTATGCAATAACGACTCCTTGTATTGATGGTATAGCCAATTATCGCTCTGAGCTTTTTAAGCAGATTGTAGCGCTTGAGCTTGGACAGACGACTCCTGAAAAGGCTGTGGCTGACATGAAGGCTCAGATTCAACTTAATGTGAAAAACGTTATCTATAAGTAAGTTTTTGAAGGGGGGGCAGCATGGCTGCCTCCGTCTTTTATCCTATGGGTAACCTGAAAGGAGGTTCTCGATGAAAGGCAAGAATGTACAGGGGTACACTTTTCTTTCGCCATTCCTTATTCTCGTATCCATCTTCTATATTGCACCGGCAATCCTGACCATGGTGATGTCCTTTACCAGTCTCGATGGCGCATTCATCTGGGATTTTATTGGGTTTGAGAATTACAGGAAGATATTTCTTGATCCGAATACCTTCCTGATATTAAAAAACACCATACTTTATATTTTGATATCGATGGCCATTATCATCGCCCTTGATCTTTTTATTGCGGTAATGACAACTTATTTCATTCGAAGTGATTCATGGGCCAGTTTTTTCAAGTCGATCATCATGATTCCCATGATCACCCCTTCGGTTGTCTATTCCGTTCTTTGGATCTGGTATCTTGATGCAAGTGACTCAGGATTTGTTAACTCGTTCTTCAGATTCTTCAACCATAATTTTGAAAGTGTGAACTGGATTGCAAAATATCCCTTTCAAATGATTATTCTTGCTCAGGTCATAGTCTCTTTGGCCTATGGTGCGATTATCTTTTCCTCAGCCATCAGGAGTATTCCTGATAATCAGTTCAAGGCTGCTCATGTCGACGGCGCAGGTGAATGGGAAATTGTGAAGACCATCATTCTCCCAAATATCTGGCCACATATAAAGTTTATCATGATGTGGGAGACACTGGGACTGATGACCAACTACATCAACATCATGCTTATAACGAATGGAGGCCCCTTGAATAAGACCGAGGTATGGGCATTGAGTGCTTATCACAAAGCCTTTATCGATCAGCAATATGGATATGGTGCAGCGATTTCCGTCTTGCTCATATTGGTGGTGTTCATGATTATGTTGCTTTGGATAATGGCGTCCAGGACACATAAGGGCAGGGAGGCCTAGGATGGCAAATTTAAGTCTTACCCGTTCTGAAAGGAAAAAGCAAAATATTGCGATTGCCATCATGTTCGTTTTTGTGCTTCCTCTTGTCTTTATGTTTGTGGTTTTCTTTGGCATGGCTTTCTTCCAGGATGGACATCCGACGATGGAGAATTTTGGATTTGTCCTGGGGCCTATGCAGCTGAGGGACCAGACAACAATCAAGCCTATCGGTCCAGCATTGAAGAATTCGGTAATCTTCACAATTGGGGTTACCTCCCTGGAAGTAATGATCAGCATGCTTGCTGGATATGCCCTTTCCCGATTGCATTTTAAAGGAAGAAGGACCATCCAGACCTCGTTGCTGGTACTTCGCATGTTCCCCACCTTGCTTCTTCTCATCGCGGTGCTTTATGTCCTCATGTCCCTGCATATTGTCAACACCTTGAAAGGGGTTGTCCTTGTCGCCCTGGCTTTCCGTTTACCCGGATCGACCTTCATCATTAAGAATTTCTTTGATGGAGTTCCCAAGGATATCGAGAATTCGACCTTGGTTGATGGGTGTACGCGGTTCTCGGGTTTTAGACAGGTGATAATTTACCTGGTGAAACCTGGGATTGTCTCCATCGCGGTCTTTTCATTCCTTTCCGCCTGGTCGAATTTCATCTTGTTCAATACGCTCCTTTTTGGGAACAAGACGCCTGTTGTGGCGACCTATATCAGGGCATTGACCCGTAACGAGCAGATGATAGCGCCTTATAATGTCATTGCTGCCATGGGTATCGTTTATATGATTCCTGTAGTTGTGTTTTTCATTGTTAGCCAGAAACAACTGATGGAAGGAAACATTGGGGGGGGCAAGGGAGTATCATGATTGAAATCCGAAACCTTAAGAAGACATTTGATCATAATGTTGTTGCGCTCGAGAATTTTAACCTGACGATTGACGATGGTCAGTTTATCGCCCTGCTGGGACCCTCCGGGTGTGGAAAGTCCACGACGCTAAATTGTCTTGCAGGTCTCCTTGACCCCACAAAAGGAACTATTCTCATTGATGGGAAAGACATGACGGATGCAGCGCCAAAGGATAGGAACATCGGCATGGTGTTTCAGTCCTATGCACTTTATCCTCATCTTTCCGTATTGGACAATATCGCATTCCCGCTAAAGCAGAAGGGTGTTTCAAAGGAAGAACGGTACAAGAAAGCTCGGGAAGTTTCCAAGAAACTACAAATTGAGCATCTTCTGGAACGGAAACCAGCAGAGCTTTCCGGTGGCCAGCAACAGCGTGTCGCCATGTGTCGTGCGATTGTGAAGGGACCCCGGATTCTTTTGCTTGATGAACCGATGTCGAATCTTGACGCCCGTCTCAAGATTGAGATTAGGGAAGTGATAAAAGACATCCAGCAGGATTTGCGGGTTACCGCCATACTTGTCACCCATGATCAAGAGGAGGCGATGGCCCTAGCAGATAAGATTGCTATCCTTGATGGAGGGAAAATTCAACAATTTGATACTCCGGATGTGCTTTATGAATGCCCTTCCAACCTTTTTGTTGCAAATTTCATGGGAAATCCACCGATGAACTTCTTTCAGGCGAAAATGGTTGACAGGACACATTTTGTCATTGGAGAAACAGTACTTTCCTGCAAGATGCCTCTTGATGCTGAGGTCTCGGGGGCCGAGGTCAGAATTGGAGTTCGTTCCCATTTGATGCACATTGCATTTGTACAAGATGAGGAATTCTCCCTTCCTATGACCGTCCGTATCGTAGAGAATCTTGGGAAGGAGCTTCTGGTATATGGTTCCGTAGGAAAGGATGAGGTACGCATTTCGTATCAGGACAAGACAATGTATGACCAATTGAAATGTCTGGCAAAAGGAAAAGGCGTGGTATATCTTTCCTTGGGAGCAAAGTACAATGTCTTTTTGATGCCGGAAGGCAGGAATATCGTCATTTTTTAAGGGGTTATGAAAATGCGTTCATTATTGGAAGCTCATCGGAGGTCGGGAAATGTCTTTCCTCTGATTGGTGGTCATAGGGGTTGTACCTGTGATTTTCAGGAGAATACCATCCCTGCGATGAATCTGGGGCTTGAAAGAGGTGCTGATTATCTCGAGATAGACGTGCAATTGACCAAGGACCATGTTCCCGTGATCTTTCATGATATTGACACCTTGGACAAGACGGGACTTCCTGGTCTTGTACAGGATTATACATTTGGTGAGCTCAACGAGAAATACAGGGTTCCGACATTGGAAGAAGTGATGCGTTGGGGGAGGAAGAACAACGTTTTTTTTGCGTTGGAAATGAAAAGCTCTGCCTATGAGACCGAAGAAATGAACTATGTTCTTATGCCGCTCATGGATGAAATCGTTCGGGCGGAGGGCATGCTTTCCCAGGTGGAAGCCTTCGGGGTGGATTATAAAGTCCTTGCTAGCTTGAAAAAAATTGACAAGGACTTTGAAATAGGCCTTATTGTACCGTTTATTCCTATAAATCCTATTTCCCTTATGAGGGAAATGAGTGCTATGATATATCTATCCTATGTGTATAATCTCACGAAAGAGGCAGTCTGTGATTTGCAAAAGCATGGATATTTTGTCTCGGGGGCAATATTGCAGACTCAAAAACTTGTGGATTATGCCATCAGTGCGAAGGTTGATATGTTTGAATATGATTATCCTGAGCGCTTTGTAGGGTACAAGAGGTGAAGAATGGTACGTATTCAGGATATTGCAAAGGCGGCGAATGTTTCTTCCGCTACTGTTTCGCGTTGTCTTCGCAAAGACCCCTCTCTTTCTCTTTCCTCGGAGACAGGAAAACGAATATATGAAATTGCACTCTCCCTGGGATACAAGAATCTGAAAACCCTAAAGAAACCCGACGAGTTCTTGGTTGTGCATAAGGACTCGCATTTTTTGGACCATGTTGACAATGGGTACTATTTCTCCATCAGGAGCGGCATTGAGGAATTCATTGCGGAGAATGGTGATATTTGCCGGTTTGTTCCCCTGAGCCGTCTTGAGATGGAGGATCATCCGTATACCGGTGTCCTTGTGGTGGGCAATTATCCTCCCGACGAAGTGAAGCGCATCCATTCTCTGGTAAAGAACGATAATATTGTGTTTGTGGGAAAGCTTAATTTCTTTCCCGAATGCTTTGACACGGTGACCTACGATGTGGAAGCCTGTGTTCGTCTTGCTCTGGATGCCTTGGTTTCCCATGGGATGAAGGAAATGCTTTTTCTTGATGGGAAAGATCGCTGTCAGATTCCCGCGAACTATCTGAAGATCACCCATGTGAGAAATTATCTCTTAGCTCATCCCTGTCTTATCCTGAGGGATTTTATCGAGTGCGAGGGGTTCGGCTCCGATGCGGGCTATCAGGCAATGAGTGAATATCTTCTCAGGAACAAGAGTGTACCTGAGGCTATTTTTACAGGTACGGACCCTCTTGCAATCGGAGTATCCAAGGCTCTCAACGAGCATGGGCTGCAACTCGGTTCTGCGGTGCACCTGGTCTCCTTGAATGGTGATAACTCAGGGCAGTGGATTTCTCCTCCTCTTACCACTGTTGATTTTCATAGCAAACTTATGGGAAGAGAAGCTGCTAGACTCGCAAAGGAAAATGCGAAAAGCAATGAGCGGACTCCCAAATGTGTTTATTTCAAGCCGGTATTGCTTGAAGGGAAGAGCCTTTGACCTGCAAATAAATAAAAGCTCCGGATTCATAGGAATACCGGAGCAATGACGAAATAGATACCAAAATATGATACGACAGTTTATTTTTTGGTTGAGTACAGCGAGATACTTCCGCTGACAGTGGAAAGTGTTACTCCAATGGAGCCTTTTCCCACATCCTGATTCACACTGTGTCCCATTTCAGTGGAATTCACCTCTATGGAACCACTTGTACTATGAGCGTTGAGCCTATAGTCAGGAGTGTCTTGCAGCAGGTCAATTTCAATCTCTCCACTGGTACTGGTGGCTTTCACCTCGCCTTTCTCCATTTGAACAGTCCCCTGGATCTCAGAGCTGGTGGTATGAAGGTATATATCACTGGCATGAATCAAATCCAACTCGATCTTTCCACTGATCGTACTTGCTTCCACCTTGCTGGAACAATCGATGCCCTCCCCTTCGATTTGTCCACTGGTGGAGGATAGGGATACGTCCTCCTTGCTTGTAAGATTGATGAAATCAATATCCCCGCTGATTGAGTGGAGCTTGATTTTCTGGGCAGAGAAATCCTGCATCAGATCGATGTCCCCACTGACAGTGGTTACTTCCACTTTGCCGAGCTGAATAGCCGGGATGGTGATCATGACCCTTCCCTTTCCCCCAAAATTAAAGAAGTGGCTGGTGATTGATACGGATATTTCCGTAGTGTTCCCATTATCCAGGACAGAGAGTGTTCCCGTACCTTTATAGGAAACTTGCATCTCCGATATTGAATTATCAACCATGACGGAAATATCGTCCACAGTTGTGTTGATTGTAAGATTTTTTCCTGTGGTAAGAGAGATATTTTTCATTTGATTCCCATGTATTTTTTTCTGAAGTGGCTTGGCTGCTGCTCCCAGAGCCAAGACCACCACCAAGACCAATAAGAAAATCTTATTAGCTTTACTATCGTGTAACATCTGCTCATTTCTCCGAGTTGAAACGGTCGTCCCACTCGCGTTCCTTGTCGAACATCTCGCTTTCCATCTTCTCAACTTTGCTCTTCAGGTTGTTGTATTTTTCCTTCAGATCATCATCGCTTGGTTCCTCACTGTCCCTGACGTGCTGATGATATCCCTCGGGGTTGGGGTTCATCGGGATGACCAAAGAAAGAAGCAAGTAGATGATGACTCCAGGGAATACCCCTGTACATATCACTGCGATAAAGACAATCCATCTCACCGCCTCCGGATTGAGATCCCTCCATTCGGCCAAGCCCGTGCAAAGTCCGAAAACCTTCCCCCTGGGGGATCGATACCATCTGTCCATAGTTGTTCTTGCCATATCAATCATTCCTTTTCTTCCTTATTTGACTGACGACTACTCATGATCGTCTCGATGTTGTTTAACCGTTCCTCAAGGCCATTGATGCCTTTTTTCAACTGTTCCCTCTCCATAGTCTTCTTTTGTGAGATTTCAGCGGCTTCCTCCATCTCATGATGAAGATGCTTTACCTTTGAATGAGGATAGTCCTTTTGTCTCTTCTCTTTGAAGTTGCTATAGGTTCCTGGCTCGTAACCTTGTTCCATCTCTTCCATGCGCAAGGTCGCCTCAATCTTCTTTTTTCTCACCTCGGCTTTTTTCTCTATTGCGGAGAGAACAATCGCCCCACAAAAGATTACTGCCAGAATAAGTACGGTTTCCATGATTAATTCTTCTCTCTATTTTTTCGCAATTCGTTTAGTTGGGTTTCGATATCCTCTTCGCTTTCCAGGTTGGAGAATTCTTTTTCCAAATTAGGCTTGCTTGCATTGATGTCGTTGCGAGCCTGCATCCTGTCAATTTTCTCTTCCATGGAATTGAAATGATCCAGAGGAGACATCTTCATGGCTTCCTGTGTATGTTCCTTTTCCTGTTCCTGATGCACTTTCTCCATGAGAAGCTGGTATTTTTTCTTTACTTCGGAAAGTTTGTCGTCCAACTGGTCAATCTCGTTACGGCTATCCTTGATCAGGTTGTCGTAGCCGGCCAGTTCTTCTTTGAGTCTTGCCATCTGAAGCAATGCCCGTTTTTTCTCCAGCAATGCCTCTTTAGCCAGATCATCACGACCCTTGTCGACAGCAAGCTGCGCCCTGCCCTCCCAACGTTTGATTGAGGCATCCACTTCGCGGTACTGTCTCTCGACTTTAGCCCTGCTAGCCATTTTTGCCGCACAATTGCTCTTGATCTCGATGAGCGTATCTTCCATTTCCTGAATCATCATGCGAAGCATCTTCTGAGGATCTTCCGCACGGTCTAGCAGGCTGTTGATATTAGCATTTACGATATCTAAGAATCTTGAGAAAACTCCCATACGATTAAATCTCCTTACAAAGACCATTCTTGCAATAACCATGCCAAATCAAAAAGTAATCCACAATGCCTTTTTTTGTGGATAAACCAGTCAGGATATTGGTTAGAATCGCCAAGCATGGTATATTTTACCGTAATTATGGCAGATATGCAAAATGAACAGCAGCCACTTGGAGAGAGCGAGGTTTTCCTTGATTTCCAGCAAAGACTCTCCGCGGTTGCGAAGGTAAACAGAAGTGTCCTTCTTGTTGGTGAAAGAGGAAGTGGAAAGGAAATAGCGGCCAGAAGGCTTCATTTTCTCTCTCCTCGCTGGCAACATGGTCTTGTGACTGTCAATTGTGCTGCATTGCCCCCGTCATTACTTGAAACCGAATTGTTCGGGTATGAACAAGGAGCCTTCACAGGTGCTCAAAAAACAAGAAAGGGTCGTTTTGAGGAAGCGGAGGAAGGAACGTTGTTCTTGGATGAGATCGGATTGATTCCTCTTGAAGTCCAAGAGAAGATTCTCCGTGTGGTGGAGTATGGTACTTTTGAACGGGTCGGTTCCTCGGTGACCCATAGCAGTGACGTGAGGATTGTCGGTGCGACCAATGCCGATCTACCTGCTCTCTGCAAGGAAGGTAAGTTCAAGGAAGACCTTCTCGACCGTTTGAGTTTTGAAGTGCTTTTCATCCCACCTCTTCGTAAGAGAGGTGAGGATATTTTGCTCCTTGCCCATTTTTTTGCGGCTAAAATGGCTATGGAATGCGGTCATGAAGAAACGCCTTCTTTCAGTGAGGACGTAAAGAGACAGCTCCTTGGTTATTCCTGGCCGGGTAATGTTCGAGAATTGAAAAATGTGGTGGAAAGGGCTGTATATCGGCAGGAAAAACCAATCATCGAGCATTTGGAGTTTGACCCTTTCTTCAATCCTTACGAGGATAAGCCAGTACCTGTTATGCAAGAGCAAAATACACTTGACCTGACGAAATATGAGGAGGCGAAACAACAACTCGATATCCTCTATGTGAGGCAGGCCATGAAGAACAGCAGTGACAACCAGAGAAAAGCCGCGCAGTTGTTGAACCTATCGTATGACCAGTTCAGGGGGATGTATCGCAAATACAAGGAGCAATTGCCAAATGAAGAATAAAACGGTTGATACCTTTTATTGCTATGAGGGAAAGTTCACCATTGCCCAGAGGGGAGAAGCCATTGCTGCCATTGCTTTTGGCGATCAGGACTTTCAGGGCAAATACTCTTCTACCGCCTTGACCGATTTGGCTTATCAGCAATTGAAGGAATATCTGGAAGGAAAACGCAAGAGTTTCACTCTCCCCTTGCGGCCTGTGGGGACTTCTTTTCAAATGCAGGTTTGGTGTCTTTTGCAGGCCATCCCTTATGGACAGACCCAGAGCTATGGGCAGATAGCCAAGGCGTTGGGAAACAGACGGGCTGCAAGGGCAGTGGGAATGGCTTGTAACCGCAATCCGATAGCTATTGTAATTCCCTGCCACAGGGTCATTGGCTCTGATGGTTCCCTTACAGGGTATGCGGGGACTTTGCCTGTCAAGCGAGAGCTTCTGGAAAGGGAACAACGGTTCTCCCTTCTTTAAGGGATATCCTTGCTTTCAGATGATGTTGCTGATCTCTCGTTGAAGAGAGGTTGAAAGGATTGGGATAAAAAAACAGGACCGATTTTCAGTCGGTCCTTGTCTTTCTAGTAACGAGGCATCAATACTGCGCCAAGCAGGTAAATGATTATTGATGGGACAAAACCAATCTTGAAGGCAATCACAATTCCAATAACCCTCAGGATCCATACGTTGATTCCACTCCAGGAGGCGAGACCCTGGAATACCCCAAGGATCTCCCCTTTGTTACTACGGTAGAGTCTGCTGGTCATTTCGTCTTCTTCTCCTTGAGTGCTTTCAATTCGGCTTCGATGGCGCTATCGTTTTCCATTTTTGAGAATTCTTCATCAGTGTTTGTCTTCTTGCCGTTATAACGGGTAAGGTCCGCATCTGCCTCCATCTTCTCTATCTTGCTCTCCAGCTCGCTGAACTTGCGGGCGATATCATTGCTGTCACCCTTGTGCAGAGTGTTTTCCACCTGCTTCTTCTCTTTTGCGGAACGGGCTCTCTCGACAAGGATCTGCTGCTTGCTCTTGACTTCCTCAAGTTTATCATGGATCTCTGCAATCTGGGCTTCCTGGCTGGTGATAATCTCATCTAGGGTCTTGAGCTGATTTTCACATTGAACAAGTTTGGCACTTGCAGACTTCTTCTCAACTAAAGCCTCACGAGCAAGATTGTCCTTGCCTTGGGAGACGGCCATCTTGGCCCTTTCTTCCCAACGGGACATACTTGCATTCCATTCCAGCTTCTGTCTCTGCAGTGTGGTGACTTCCGCCTTGTGCTCGGCGAGACTGGCGCGGGCTTTGCTCAGCGTCTCCTCGAACTGGTCGATCATCAAGTTGATCATCTTCTGAGGATCTTCCATCTTGTCCAAAGTGCTGTTCAGGTTAGCGTTGAAAATATCGCCCATTCTTTTAAATACGTTCATATTGGTTTATCTCCTTCAAACTTTTTTGTTTGTATAAACAGTGATGCAAGAGTCATGCCAACTTTATTTCAACAGCAAATAAACGCTTGGATTTATGATTTAGCATTTTTTACCAATAAAAATGGTAAAAAAAACCAATAAAAAGGCAAGGTTACCTACTATTCGCCCATGGTGAAAAGCCCAAGGTGTTAGTAAACTGATACAATCATCCACGAGGAGACTTTCGGGGAAACCCGAAAGAAGCCACAAACAAAAGAATCACTCTCTTAGACGAGGATATTGGGTTTTTCAGGGTTTCGCTTCCGTTCTTGAGGAATGGGGACCGGTTAGGATCGGTTCATCATAATGACCTTGAGATTCGGTTTGCTGTCGATCGGAAGAAAACATTCGGGATTTGCATGAAGCTCAAGTTGCTGGTGTCTTCTGAGCGTAAGGGTATAATCATCGATACTTTTCCATTTGGTCGGAGAGATGACCCCATAAGAGCTACAGGATACCTTTTCGGTCCTATGGATATCCGAACCTGCGGTCATGGTGAGATTATACTGTTTTGCGTATTGGTATGCCCTCTGATCGAAGACCGCCTCGTTTTCTGCATTGGCGACTTCTACCGCATGGACGAGATAGGGTGAGAGCTTGATGTCTACGATGTAGTCCCTTTCACGAAAGGGATGGGCCTGGACTATCGCCCCGCCAGCTTCATTCACCCAATCGAATTGTTGTTTTCTGGTACAGGAAACAATCTCGGGGTGGTCCTTCAACCATTGTTTGTCCAATCCATAGACGAGATAGTCGTCACAATAGTAGCTTGACTCCCAGCCGAAAAAGACATCAAGGCCACATCTCAGTCCTTCTTCAGCGGCCTCTTCATAACCAGAGCAGTACTGGTCGACCATGTCAGGCCAATTCCCTCCTTTCCTAATCCTGCAGTTCCCATTAAAGAAATGGTCGGTGACAATAAGGCCTGCAAAGCCCTGCTCCTGATATTTTCTGACGTAGTCTTTAGGGTTTGCATCTGAACAGAGGCTGGCACATCTGGTATGTAAATGTGTCTCATAAAGATATCCCATCAGAGATTCGCCTCCATGGTCAGGCAGAGCCGTCCGTTGTTATAAGGGCCTTTCCAGGGACTGACGATATCCTTGTTATGATCCGTGTCATCATAAAGCCATTCACCACCGTTCCTTTGATCGATAAGATGACTTTTTGTGTATTCCCAGATGGTTTCGCATGCTTGGAGGAACTGAGGATCCCCTGTTTTCCGGTATGCATGGAAAAATCCCATGATGCCCTCGCACTGAACCCAATGCACAGCCCGTCTGTCGGTGCTCCGATAGCAGAGATGCCCGTCTATTAGTCCGTCCCGCAATGCAGATCGAGCCAGAACCTCGGTCAAGGTCGGACAAGGCAGACCGAGAGCTTGGTATGCCTGGTCCAGCAGGTAAGTCGCCTCCAACTCGTGCCCAAAGGATATCGGCCCATCGAGAGGCTCCATATGGCAAGTGAACTGAAGTGCCAAGTGGTCTGCTTTTCCCCTGAGTATCTTTTTCTTCCAAATATCAAGGTTTTTTTCCAGATATTTGCGAGTTTGCTCGTCCTTCACGTTCTTATAGAGTGCGGTGTAAGCCTCAAGAAGATGAAGAAGCGTAGGAAGTGTCTTGATTGAACCAATGTTTCCCATCGTTTCGGTATATCCCCAATTGTCAGCCAGATGCTCCTCGATAAAAAGCTGGAGTCTTTTTGCCAAATCAAGGGACCTCTCATTTCCAAAAGCCTCGTAATAACCAACCAGGGCAAGAATTGCATAAGCTTGGCAGAAAGTATTCTTTGCGCCGTCTTCGACCTCCCCGGCATAGGAGAGAGACCAGAAGACACCCTGTGCTTTGCTATCGAGCCCATGGGAAAGAAGAAAATCCAAGGCATGGAGTGCATATACTTCATAATTGTCTTTTGCATATCTCTTTGCCATTTGAGAGAAAAACCAAAGGATTCTGGAGTTTTGCACCATATTTTTAGTCGTCTTGCGGTAAAGGGCAAGAGTATGGTCGACCCTTCCGTAATAGCCCCCATACTCATCATCCTTCAACCGTTGGTAGAAAGGAGCTATCGTTTGTGTCAGTTGTTGTTCGAATTCCGTCCTAATCATTCCTTCACCGCACCTTTGGCAATTCCATTATAAATATATTTCTGCAGAAACAGGAACACTATCAAGAGAGGAATGATGGTGATCATGACTCCTGCGCAGATGTAGTTGTATTGATTTCCATATTCACCAGTAAAGGTATAAAGACTTGTGGAGATGGTAACCAATCGAGTTTTTGATTGGAGATAAAGATTGGCGATATAGTATTCTTTGTAGACCGTCACCCCCTTGAGAATCGCCACTGTCACAATCGCTGGCTTGATAAGAGGGAAAAGTATCCTAAAGAAGATGGTGAAATAGTTTGCTCCATCTAGGAACGCTGCTTCATCCAGGCTCCTTGGCAAAGAATCGAAGAACTGAAGGAAAATGTAGATTGCGATGATATCCGTACCGGTGTAAAGCATTATTACTCCTAAAAGAGAGTTGACCAAATGGAGTGAGTTCATAATCTTGTAGATGCTTACTTGCATGGTCACGCTTGGGATGAGATTGGCCACGAGAAATGCGTTTTTCAGAAGATTATGTCCCTTGAAATCAAAGCGGGAAAGCACATATGCAATCATGCTACCGGTAAGAACCGAACCCAGCAAGGTGAAGACAAGGATAATCGTGGTATTATAGAATGCAAGACTCATCCGAGCCCTTGTCCAAGCAACTAGATAATTCTGGAAATTCGTCCAGTGCGCAGGAGCTGCAAGCACACTGCTTATGGCATATTCTTTCTCAGATTTGAACGAGGCAAAGAGGACTGTGACCAATGGCAGCAAGGAAAGGAAGGTCCCAAAGCAGAGGACAAGGTATTTTATTGTCTGAGATAATCCTGATTTGATACGGCTTTTTATGTTCTCTTGATATTTTATGGCTGATAGCATGGGTTAGTCCTTGAAGAAATATTTGACAAATAACTTTTGGAAGAGGCTGCACAGCAGGATGATTGTCAGTAAAATTACCGCCATGGCCGAGGCAAGACCGACCTTGCCCGCTTCATGGGCGAGTTGATGCATAAGTACGACGATCGTTGCAGTGCCATTCATACCATAGGTGATAACGTACGGTCCCTCAAATGCGCTGAACGAACCTTTGATCATGAGCAACACGGTCAGGGCGATGATTTGCTTGAGCGAGGGAAGGATGATGTAGCGGAATTGATGCCATTCGGATGCGCCGTCGATAGAGGCCGCTTCAAAGAACTCAGGGCTGATGCTTTGGATGGCTCCGATGAACAGGACCATGGATTGGCCGGTGTACCGCCATATGGAAGTAGCGGCGATACTGAAATTGTTGATTGAACGGTTTTTTAACCAGTAAGGAAGATTCTCGAGAGGGATGCCGATTTTATGTAAAATAGTATCCAGCACCAGTTCACGGGAATAGAAGAATTTAAAGATATAGCCAATTGCCAGGCCGCAGACAAGATAGGGAATGAATAAGGTCGCCTTGAAGAATGATCCTCCCTTGATCCGGAAACCCAAGATTAAGGCAAACAACAAGGCGACTGCCAATTGGATAAAGCCTGCTCCTATATAATAGAAACAATTTGTCAATGATTTGACCGTATCATTTCGAGTGAACGCCTGCTTGTAGTTATCAAGCCCCACATATGTCCGAGGGCCAAGATATTTCATCTTGAAGAAACTGAACTCGACCATCTTGCCGAAAGGAAGATAGGTGAAGAGAATCAGAAGAGCGACGGGAAAGATTGAGAAGACAAAGATCACCAAACATTTCTGGGTCTTGCGTTGAGCGAAATATTTCTGAAGACTTCGGTGTATTTCCATCATGGGTTCCTTAAAAGTAAAGGTACGGGGAAGGGAAGGAGGATTTCCCCTCTCCGTACCACGGTTGCTCTAGTAAGTGCTCTTTGAGGCGAAATCAGGTCCGATAACCTTGATTTGGGCATTGGTCCAACGTTTATTCCAGTCGTCCATAATGCTTTCAAAGCTTTCTTTGCTCTGACCCATTGCGGATTCGACAATACGGGCCTTCTGTTGATATTTCCCGAGGAAAAGTTCACTTTCGGCATTTATCTCAGCGAACAACTGGGCGTCATTCTGGTGGGGCGGATTATCTGGAATCAATGTGACACCAGCTTCCTGCAATGCTTTCAAAGTAGGGGGATAGTCTTGCCCCTTGGTAATAGGAATCCCCCCATAATCATATGAGAAGTTTGATTCTTCAGTCAGATAGCGGATGTAATCCTTGCAGATCTCCAGTTTTGATGGATCGATGTCTTTGTTGATGGCATAGGCATAATCTGCAGCGATAGTCGCATATTGTTTGCCTTCAATGTTCCAGGGGAAGGCCGTAAAAACGATATCGTCAGGAGTGTCCGAGGCGTCCTTTGTCCCGTCGGCGGCCCAACTGCCGATGACCGTACATGCCACCTTGCCCTGTGCCAGCAGATTCTTGCAGCTGTCCCAGGTGCTGGTCGAGGGATCATCCTCGACCAGATTCATCTTCACGACGGTATAGAGCATCTCCATCACTGTATAATAGGGTTTACCTTTTGAGAAAGGTTTATCCATGTAGACGAGCTTGTTTTTATAATCCGGATCGGCAGTCAGGGAACCCCGTGCGTTCCATTCCCAGTCAGCGAGACGCGAACCTGCCCCATAGTCGACATACAAGGGGATGGCATCGGTGTTTGCCTTTACCTTGCGCAGTGCATCATAGAATTCCTCAGGTGTCTTGGGAAACGAGGTGACCCCGGCTTTCTGAAGGACGGCCTTATTCCAAAGGACTCCATAAGCGGTTCCTGTCGAGGTGATGCCATATACTTCGCCCTCAAAACTGAAAGTGGAGGCAAATTCATATTTCTTTGCGAACTCGTCGACTGAACCCAACGGGGCGAAAAGGTTAGGTAGTTCGCTTTCATTGAGGAACTGGTGAGGGATCATGCACATATCACCCCAGTTACCGCTTGTCCACCGAATCTCAATGTTGCTTTTATAGTCGTGGATGGGCTCGTAGGTGATTGTCACATTCGGATGTTTTTCTTGGAATTCTTTCTGGTAACGGGCGAAAGTCACCTCCTCGTTTTCCTTGTGTGTCAGAAAGACGATGTTGATTGGTTCTTCACCTGCCTTTTGCTTTGTTGTTTCCTGGCTTCCGGAGGCAAACAAGAAAGATGCCAAGGCTAAGCAAAGAAAGCCTGCCAAGAAGAATTTGTGTGTGTTCATACAGTGCTCCTTTTGTAAAGTAATCGATAACCTAACAAAATAATTGCATGAACTTCACCTCACGTCAAGGTTTGTTTTTTCTTATACATAACTAACCAAACAAATCGATTTCCGAAGCCAGCGTGTCGCTTGTCTTTGATGAGGATTCCCTGATAATCAATTTACCTCCAATGGTCTTCCGTCCAAAGTGGTATGAAGGGTTTTCTATTTTTTTTATGATTGCCGAGCAGGCGGTGTTTGCCATTTCATTATAATCGATGGAAAAAACTGTCAATTGAGGAGAGGAGAGAGTGGAAAAAATATCATCCTCAAAACCTACGATGGAGATTTCAGAGGGAATATCGATTCCTTGCTTTTTAAAATAAGCGATGTATTTGTATGCCATCTCGCTATGGCTGCAGACCAATGCCGTTGGGTATGGCTTGGAAAGAGAAAGGGAAAGCGGTTCCCCGTAATCATTGGTATCGTTGATTTGCCAATCAGCTTTCATGGTAATACCGGATTCGTTGATGGCTTTTGAATAGCCCAGATAGCGGTCCATGGTCTGGTCATCAACATGAGGATTTCCCACGAATCCAATCTTTTGATGCCCAAGGGCGAGTAAATGCTTGGTGAGTGTGTAGGCTCCGTAAAGATTGTCTCCGATTATCGAGTCTAGGTGGCTGGCATCGTAGAAGAAATCAACAAGGATGCAGGGCACTCTTGTTGCCAGGATGGCATTGACAAAAGCGGGTTTCATCGCTCCGATAAGGATGATGGCATCAACCTTGTTGTCCTCTAATATTTTGCTACGGGACTGGTCGGTACCAATCACTTCGATAATTGAATAATATCCATTTGATAGCAGATTTTTTGAGATTTCATGTTCCAGGACTTGCGAGTTTTGTGATGAGGAATTGACCAATAGACCAATGTTGTGGGCGACTTGTTCTCTTAGGTCCGATGCAAGCACATTCTTTCGGTAGCCCATTTCGTTGGCGACCTGGAGAATTTTTGCCTTGAGCTCTTGTCCGACACCTTCCTTGTTGGAGATTGCCTTGCTCACGGTGACGGTGCTTATTCCCAGTTTCTTGGAGATATCTCGCATTGTGACATTCTTGTTCATAATGAAATCAGTATATCATATGGAACGTTTTCTTTCTTTGGGAAAAGCAACTATTGTGATGAAACGGAGCAAGGTTCATGTCTGGTTTCCTGGATATGGTTGCCCTAAGTGTCAAGATGGGGTATGCTCGGAAAAACGAGATAAAAGAAGGTCACCCTCTTGTTTATTGATATATTGTTCCCGAGAAGACACCTGCTAAATAACATACAATGCCAGGGCGAGATTCCTTCGACCATAGAATTGGTCAGAAGAACCATGACAGTGGCCTGGCCCTCCATTGTGGAGACTTTCCTTGTCTCTCTCGTAGCCTTTGTCGATACCATCATGGTTTCCGGTCTTGGTTCCTATGCCATTGCCGCCGTGGGTCTTACAAGTCAGCCCAAATTCATCACCCTCATTCCCTTTTTTTCATTAAATGTAGCCTTGAGTGCCATAGTTGCCCGCCGAAAAGGACAAAAGGACCGTGACAGCGCCAATAGGACCCTGCAATTCTCGTTACTGCTTTCAGTCGTTCTGGTCATAGTCATCTCAGCCCTTGCCTTTTTCTTTGCCGATCCTTTGATGCGCCTGGCAGGAACTCAGGAAGACACCCATGAGTTTGCCACAGATTATTTCAGGATTATCGTTGCGGGAATGGCTTTCAATGTGTTTTCTCTAGTGATCAACGCAGCCCAAAGAGGTGCGGGTAATACGAAGATAGCGATGAGGACCAATCTTACTTCAAATGCGGTGAACCTGTTTCTCAACTATCTTCTTATTGGAGGCAACTGGGGATTTCCCATGCTTGGAGTCAGGGGTGCGGCCATCGCCACGGTGATAGGGACGGTAATTGCCTTTTTCATGTCTTTGGCCTCAATTTTACATCGAGATGGTTTTCTGTATCTTTTTTATGGCAAGGGCTCGAGATACCATATCGATAAGATTTCCTTGCAAAGCATGTGGAAGGTTGGCTCAGCATCCCTTTTGGAGCAGGCCTTCCTTCGTATTGGATTCATGACCTATGCCATCATTGTGGCATATCTGGGTACAGTGGCTTTTGCCGCTCATCAGGTGGGGATGAACATCATCTCCATTTCCTTTGCCCTTGGCAATGGTTTATCCATAGCCGCTGTCACTCTTGTCGGACAGAGTCTCGGGGAGGAAAGGCCTGATTTGGCCAAGATTTTTGGAAGAATCTGCCAGCGCATAGGACTAATGGGCTCCATGACCCTTGCCCTGTTCTTCGCCACTTTGGGAAGGGATATCTTCCGGTTGTTTTCTCATGAAGAGGCCATACTCAATTACGGAGACCATATCATGAAGATAATAGCGGTCATCGTGATACTCCAGATAGCCCAGGTGATTTTCAGTGGATGTCTTCGTGGTGCAGGAGACACCAAGGCGGTGGCCCTCATCTCCCTCATAAGTGTCGCGATTATCAGGCCCTTGGCTGGTTGGATTTTTGTCTATCCCCTGGAAATGGGCCTGGTAGGTGCATGGATAGGGCTCCTGATCGACCAGTTCATGCGTTTCATTCTTACCCTTACCCGTTTTGGAAGCGGAAAGTGGTTGAAAATCAAACTCTAAAGAGGGGGCTCTGCATAAAGGCAGAGCCTGATGCCGGTTACATCTTTTGGACTTGTGATTCAGCGAAGTGCCCCAGTTGCTGGTACTTCTTGTAGAGTATCTCGTAGATTCTCTGATGTTCCGCAATAGGTTTGTGGATTCGTTCAATTCCTGCCGAAAGGGCCCTTTGAGCTGAGAAAAGATCAGGGTAAAGCCCTGCTGCCGTAGCGGCGAAGACCGCTGATCCAATGGCGCAACTTTGATCTCCTGCGGTCACCTGGATCTCACGTCCGGTGACATCCGCAAGTATCTGCATACCGAAGAAGCTCTTTCTTGCGACTCCTCCAATGGCAACAATCTTATCAATTGAGACATGTCCTCTCTCATAGCATTCTATGATGGCTCTTGCCCCGAAGGCCGTACTCTCCAGAAGCATTTTCATCAGGGAAGGAGCATCTGTCCCAAGAGTGATTCCCTCCATGTAGGCCGTCAGGTTCTGGTTTGCATCAGGAGTCCTTCGCCCGTTGATCCAATCCAGGGCGACAGGGTCGTTCTCTGTCAAAGGAAGCTTTTGGGCCGCACTTTCCAGCTCCCTGAGGACTTTTTTCTCCAAGACCTCATCATGGCCCACCAGATGTTCTGTCGGCCAAAGCACTACATTACGGAACCATGCATAATAATCACCATAAGCGCTTTGCCCTGCTTCGTAGCCAATATATCCAGAGACGACGGAACCATCCACCTGGCCACAAATTCCTTGTACTACTTCTTCTTTGGCGCTTTTCTCTCCAATGACAACATCACAGGTCGAGGTACCGATGCTTTTGACCATCACATGAGGGGCGCAGTCTCCTCCCATAGCTCCAATATGGGCATCATAAGCTCCGACACATACAGGGATTCCCTCTGGCAACCCAAATTTTGCTGACCATTCTTTTGACAGGTAGCCGGCCACCACATCCGTTGTGTATGTCTTTTCCCCTAAGGTATCGCGTATCTGCTTGAGCTTTGGGTCGAGCCTACTGAGAAACTCATCGCTTGGATATCCTCCCCATGAAGCATGCCACATGCATTTATGACCAGCGGCGCAACGGCTTCTCTTGATGACATCCAAAGCTGTGGTGTTGGTGATCAAAGCGACTATCCAGTCACAATGCTCCACGGCGCTATAGGCGGCGTCTCGCACTTTCTCGTTCTTAAGGACATGAAGTAATTTTGACCAGAACCACTCGGAACTATATGTCCCTCCACAATAAGTAGTGTAATCGGGAGACCAACTATGGGCCAATTGATTGATTTGCGAGGCTTCCTTGATGGCGGTATGGTCTTTCCAAAGCACGAACATTGCATCACTTTCCTCAGCGAATTCATTTGTAAGGGCAAGAGGAGTCCCTTCCTTATCTGTCAGAACAGGGGTGCTTCCTGTGGTATCAATGCAAATGCCTCTTACTTTGCTTGCGATATCCTTCTTGCCTTGGAGAGCTCCCTCCACCGCCTCAGTAAGACTTTCAATGTAGTCCAGAGGGTGTTGCCTGAATTTATTTTCCTTAGGATTGCAATACAAACCTTTTTTCCAACGAGGATAATAGCTCACATGACTTCCTGCCACATTCCCATTGGCGGCATCCAGCACCACGATACGTACTGAATCCGAACCGAAATCCCCCCCGATGACGTAATGTTCGTTCTCTTTCATATTGTTCCTTCCTTATTCAATGGTATCGATTAAATTCTCTTTGAAGAAGATATCGATTGGTATCTCTATTTTGCTTTCAGGTTCTTGACCTAGCACTACTTTCCTATATAACTGATAAATGGCAGTGTAACCTTGGAATGAGGGTCTTTGGCTTATGATGCAGTCAATCGAACCATTGGTTAAGGCCTCTCTGTTTGCAGGTACCAGATCGTACCCCACCAAGACAATTGAGGCTTTGAGTTGCTTGGCCAGGAGAGAGGAGGCCACTTCACTGGTGATGCTGCTCACGGTGAATATACCCTTGATCCCCGGGTCCTTTCCTAGGACTTCTTCCAAGGACCGAGGGAGTTCCTCCGCTGATTTGATTATCATATCCACAACGGTATTCCTCCTATCCTGCTCGATGTTTACCCTGAAGCCACGGGCCCTCTCATAGCTATTGAAAGCATCAGGATGAATCTGGATACAGACGAAAGTCCCAGTATCCTTGGCAAGCAGACGGATGATTTTTCCCGCAATGAATCCTCCTTTGAAAGGATTCTGGGCGATGGTGGAGAGAGGGGTGAAGGATGGAAAGGCTGAGTCGATAAGACAAGTAGGGGGAAGATTGGGGGTTCTGATCGCTTGCCTCATTTCCTCTGCGTTTAGGGGGGCAACCAAGATTGCATCTGGTTCATTTTCTCTCAAAGCGGTGAACTTGCTTGTGAAATCCCCGCTCTTTTCTCTGTTGAACAAGTAATAATCCAACGATACCGACATGCTGGATAATTCTTCCTGTGCTTTTTGGAGACCTTGGTGGACCAACTCCCAATAATTCGCTTCCGAGTTGAAGAGAGGAAGAAGCACCGCAAAATGAAAATGCCTGCCAAGCTTGAGGTTCCTGGCAAAGGTGTTCGCCCTGTATTCATTATCCCGGATTATCTTCAGGATGGTTTTCTCCGTTTCCCTGTTCACGCCTCCCCTGTGGTGGATCACCCGGTCTACCGTGCCTATGGAAACATTGGACTGTTCTGCGATTTCCCTGATAGTCATTCTCTTCTTGTCCTGTAGTGTTCGTACACGCTAAGTATAGCATCGCTTTCCTTGGTTGCCAATGCGGGACGAGGGGCAAGTAAGGGAACTTCTTCTAGTCCGGCTCTTGTCGAGGGGGGAGGTTTTCTTTGATATGCTCTTTTGCATAAGACTTCCTGAGCTTGTGGATTTCTTTCATGACCAGGGAAGTAGAGATAGCCGCCACGCTGGTATTTGATACCATCATCATCAGTCCTACGGAGAACTGACCTAGGTGCAATATGCTTTGGAAAAGATAGAGGACAGGAATCCTGAATACGAAGATTCTCAAGAGGTTTATCACCAAGGTCAGTTTTGTCTTGCCAAGGCCTAGAAGGAAAGCCACCGCCGCACTGTTGATGGCCAAGGGAAAACAGGAGACCAGATCATAGCGGAAAATATCCATGATGGCTTTTTGGAACTCACTATCCAGCCCTTGTCTGCTTGTGGAGAAAAGCGTTGTGAGGGGAACCCTGAAAAAATAAAGGATGGTGATGCCCAGGGCGCTCACGAGACAAGTGATGAGCAAAGTATCGAGATAGGCTTGGATAGCTCTTTTTTTGTTCCCGGCACCAATGTTCTGGCTAATAATTGCACTTGCTCCATCACAATAGCCACCTTGCAGATTAGTTGTCAGCCCGCAAGTGTTGTTTGATATTCCCAATGCCCCCACTGTATTATTGCCGTATTGGGTGATCATTGAGTTGACCATGGTCTTGCCCAGGGCAAAAGAGGCCTTATCCAGTGCTATAGGGTAGGAGATACCCACCAAGGGGAGCACACAATCACGCCTCAAGGAGGCAAGCCTGAGATTCAGGCGGAATACGCTCTTGCTTCTCAGAAGATCGGAGAGTCCGATGGTGAAAACCAACAGATAAGCGATGAGGGTGGCGGTTGCGATTGAGGAGATGTCCTTCTGCAGGACAAAGATGAAGAAAGCGGAGCAAATGATTTTTATAGTCATCATCACAAGATTCAGCCCCATGATTCTTTTCGTTTTGCCTCTTGTCTTCTCCACGGCGAAATAAAGCCCGTTGAGAATATTCATCATGGTGGCAAGTAGCAGAATAGAAAAATAGTTTGAGCCGACCTTGATAAAAGCTTCGGGGGTTCTGAAAAAGGTAAGTATCTGAGGGATAATCGGAACAAGAAGAAGGATTCCCATGCAGAGGAACAGGCAAAGGACCACCAAGGTGTTAAGTTGTTTTCTTACCAGTTGATAATCCCCTGCTCCATAGGCTTGGTTGATCTTGATGATTGAACCTGTGACCAATCCCGCACCTATTGAGTTGATGATTACCTGTAGTTGGGAAAGATATGCTACTGAGGAAACTGCGGTGCTGCTCACGTAGCTGGCCATAAGAGTATCAAGAATGGAGAACAAACCACTGCTCAAAGCGTATACTGCAAGAGGAGTACCTATTTGGAATATCACCTTGGCAAGATTCCCCTTGAGCGAATATTCGCGGAATTGTTCATCATTCATCGTAGCGGGCATATCATGAAGTGTACCCACTTTGCCAAAGGCCAGGAAGTGACAATGTTCCCTTTCATGGCTCAAATCTCCTCTTTGACTTGCCCCGTGATAGTGTGTAGACTCATATCATATGAACAGTACGTTATTTATGGTCGCAACTCCCATTGGGAATCTGGATGATATCACCTACAGGGCTGTCGAGACACTAAGGAGTGTCGATGTCATTGCTTGTGAGGACACCAGGCATACCCAGTTTCTTCTCAATAAGTTCGATATTCACAAGCGTCTTATCGCTTGCCATTCTTACAATGAGGATGACAGCGCCAAGGGAATAGTCAGTCTTCTGGAAAGTGGCAATAGTGTTGCTTATGTAAGTGATGCGGGCACCCCTGGCATAAGCGATCCTGGAGCCAGGGTGGTCACGGCAGTACGTGAGGCAGGGTTTTCTGTTTGCCCAATCCCTGGCTGTAGTGCTTTAGCCACCTTGGTCAGCGTGGCGGGTTTTGTTGGTAAGACGTTTACCTTCGAGGGTTTCTTGTCGCCTCGTAGTGGAAGAAGAAAAACACGACTGGTCACCTTGCTTGACCGAGATGAGGCTTTTGTCATTTATGAATCCCCTTATCGGGTGGTTAAGACTCTCCAGGAAATTGCCACCTTGGCACCTCTGAGACGATTGGTCTGTGGGCGGGAGATGACCAAGATTCATGAGGAATACCTGGTCGGTACGGCATCAGAGGTGAGTGCTCTGCTTTCAAGCAGGGAAAGTATCAAAGGTGAGTTCGCCTTGCTTGTCCCCCCCGGCGAAGCCAAGGAAGAAAAAGATGATACCATTGAGGAAGCTTGAGAGGCTTCAAGACCAAGTATGTGTCCGCAAGACCGCATTGGTTTTGCATCAGGCGGCCTCAAGTCTTATTAAGGGGAATGATATCGATTATAGCTATATCTACTCCCTTGTTGCATTGTTCCATCAGGACAAGTTTCTTTCAGTTCTGGATGGCACGCAAAAGGAATACTTGTCTCGTCTGGAACCAAAGATGCTCAACCAAAGGGAAAAGCCTCTGGCCTATGTCCTGGAAGATATCTCCAGCCTTTTGCTTTGTGCTTTGCATGCTGAACCCGCTGACTGGGATTTCACAGACAATGAAGGCTCCTTGGATAAAGCAAGACGAGTGGTCAGGAATCATATCCTTGTACTCGACAGACTCCGATCCCCTTTCAATGTGGGATCGATATTTCGTTCTGCGGATAGCTTTGGCGTGCAGAGAATAATTCTTGTGGAAGGAACCGCCTCTAGCGATCATCCTCGATGCATACGCACAGCCCGGGGTACGGTGGGGACAGTGGAGCATCAACAGATGACCGAGGAGGAAGTGGTTTCCTTTCTCCAGGGTAAGATGGTTTTTGCCCTTGAACTCGGAGGATTGGGTATGGCTTCCTTTTCTTTCCCTCCTGAGGGTGTTGCTGTCATAGGAAGTGAGGAGCTGGGGGTTTCTCCCAGGATCCTTTCGTTGTGCGACCAAAGCAAAGGAAGAGTGTCAATTGAAATGCAGGGGACCAAAGGTTCGCTCAATGTCTCGGTTGCGGCAGGTATTCTCCTTTACAACTGGGATTGAATCCATTCCAAGGCTTGCCCAATGCGTTCCTTATGGTAGGAAAGATGTCCCTTGTTATCGAATTGCACCTTGCTTCCCAGTGAGTTTGCGATAAACAAGGTAGCCTCTCTGCTTTCTTTGAGTATGTCTTTCCTTCCTTTTCCCTCGTCTTCACCACAGCAGAAATAATACGAGGTGGAAGGTTTCTTCACCGAAGCAAGGTAAGCAGTGAACCGTGGGTACCAGAATGAACCGGAGATGGATGCACAAAAAGAAAAAAGAGGACACTCCGTGGTGGCATATACCCCGAACAATGCTCCAAGGGAAATGCCAAGTATTCCCATCTTCCCTTGATTTCCGAGTTTCTTTCTTACCGAAGGAATCATAGTAGTGATGACTTCGTTGAGAAACTCTTTCGCCTTGCCTTTGAATGAACATCCTTTGAGGGTCGTATCAGGAACAGGCCAGGGGGTATATGCATCATTGCGGTTATCCGGTTCAAGTCCGATGAATATGGCGGGAAATTCCTTAGGGATGAAATCAAAGATGAAAGAACAATCAGGAATCAGTATCAAGGGAGTGTGGTCCATGACTTCAGAAGGAAGAAGCAATGTGTATCTGCTATCCTGTATTTTGTTCATCTTTCAAGAAAATATAGCTTTCTCTTGCTTTCTAGGCT
>Ga0265294_10000210_pt1 | contig 74010 bp, 76 predicted proteins | sample MunlanPumphouse3_FD_192504 | JGI IMG/M metagenome (GOLD analysis project Ga0265294, IMG submission 192504) | Groundwater microbial communities from a municipal landfill in Southern Ontario, Canada - Pumphouse #3 | ecosystem: Environmental > Aquatic > Deep subsurface > Groundwater | place...
GTTGCCATTGGAGTTGTTGGATGTGGAACTAAAAACATTAGGTACATAAAAAATGATACACTAAGTCCTCCAGCACCCAAAGCACTCAAAAAGCAAGTAGGCAAAAATTTCTCTCTTAATGTCATATAAAAATCCTTTCATAAAAAATTTTGTAGATTGTATGCAATATTATATTAAAATCTTATGAAAGTAGTATAATTTAAAATTATAATAAAAGAGTAAAAATAAATATATATTTTTAATTAATAAATAATTTATTTTTATAATAGTATGATTATTTTGACTTATAATATAAGTTGAAATAAATAAAATAGGATTTAAATATGAATGAAGAGATTATAAAAGCAATACCTTCAAATAGGTTACAGTTTTTTCCAGTTATGATGTTTGCAACAGTTATGGGACTTGGAGGTTTAACTTTAGTTTTTGAAAGGTTAAATCATGTTTTCTCATTTTCTACTATTTTTGCTACAACTTTTTTGATTATTACTACCGCTTTATTTTTTATAACTCTTTTTACATATTTTTTAAAAATTATAAAATATAAAGAAGAAGTTGTAAAAGAGTTAAATCATCCTATAAGAATTAATTTTTTTGCAGCAAGTTCAATATCAATTTTGATTTTATCAGCTGCATTTAGAGAATACAGTTTAGATATTTCATTAAGTTTTTTTTATTTTGGGGCAATTTTACATATATTTTTTACATATTATACTATTCGATTTTGGATAAATAATAATTTAGAAATAGTTCATTCTAATCCAGCTTGGTTTATTCCTATTGTTGGGAATTTAATAGTTCCTATTGCTGGAGTTGGTTTTGTAGATAATGCTATTTTAATTTTTTATTTTTCAATTGGTATGTTTTTTTGGATAATATTATTTTCAATAATTTTAAATAGAATAATTTTTCATAATCCATTTGCTGCTAAATTTATGCCAACAATGTTTATTTTAATAGCACCTCCTGCAATAGGATTTATCTCATATATAAAATTAACTGGAAATTTAGATTTTTTCGCCCAAATTTTATTTAGTTTAGCTCTATTTTTTACTATTTTAGTTGCATTTATGTATAAAAATTTTGTAAAAATAAAATTTTTTATCTCATGGTGGGCTTTTACTTTTCCTTTAGCAGCTGTAACTTTAAGTTCTATTTTAATGTATGAATTAACAAAAAAAGATTTTTATATGTTTTTATCTTATACTCTAGCAATGATTACAACTTTAATTGTAATTTTGGTTGCAGTTGCTACGATAAAACATATGGCAAAAAAAGAGATATGCATAATGGAATAGATTTATACAAGAGATTATTTATAAAAACTTACCACTCAAACTGAAAAGTTGTATGAACTATTTTAAATTTTTCTTTTAAATTCTGATTTATTTGATGTAAAATCTCTTCATAATTTTCTAAATCTTTTTTATCTATTTTTATATGAGCAGTCATATTATACATATCTTGGGTAATCTCCCAAATGTGTATATCATGTAATTCTAAAATTTTTTCGTTTTTTTCAATATACTCTTGAACTTCTTTTACATCAACAGGAGAGCTTTCAAGTAAAGTATTTGTTGAATTTTTCAAAATATCAATTGCCCATTTTAAAATTACAAGAGAGACTATAAGAGCTAAAATAATATCTACAAAATACCATGAAGTAAAATAGATAACTATATAACCTATGATAATTGCAACAGAAGATAAAGCATCGCTTAACATATGAATAAATGCAGATTTTAGATTTATATTATCTTTATCCCCTTGCATCAAAATAACACCAGTGATAATATTTACAAAAAGTCCAATTATTGCAACTATCATTGCTGTTTTTATATCAATAATTTGTGGATTTAAAAATCTTTGATAAGCTTCATAAATAATCCAAATAATTGATAATATGATAGTAATTCCATTTATAAAAGCAGCTATTACTTCAATCCTATAATATCCAAACGTCTTAGAAATTGGTGCTGTTTTACTTGCAATTATGATTGCTAGAAGTGAAACAATTAAAGCAAAAGAGTGAGTAAACATATGAATTGCATCTGAAATAAGAGCAAGAGAGTTTGATAAAAATCCATAAAAAAACTCTAAAAACATTGTTATTAGAGTAATACTTAAAGCCCATTTTAAAACTTTTTTATCTGTTCCTCTGTGATCATGATGATTATGTACATGATCTTCATGGTCATGAGAATGAATATATTGCTCTTTTTCTATAAAATTATGGTTATTTTCATCATGATGATGGTGATGAACTGATTTTTCTGATATGAAAGGCTTATGATCATTTAAACCAAATTTACAATTTGCCATAATTTTTCCTACTTTTATATATTTTTATAAATATTAAATAGATTATATATTAAAATTAAATATTACAAATTTAATTCAAGTTTTGCAATAGCACCATTTTTACCATCTTCTCTATTTTTTATAGAAATTTTAGCATTTAGTGCATCACTTGCAATTTTTGCTAAATATAGTCCCAAACCTACACCATTTTCTTTTCCAACTTTTTTAAATGGAGCAAAAACATCTATATTTTCATCTATACCAATACCTTCATCAATTACATTTAGTGTAACTTTATCATCTATTTTTTTTAGCTTAATTTTTATTGTTTTACCATTTGGAGTAAATTTTATTGCATTTTGTACAAAATTTTGTAAAATCTGATTAAAAAGTGTCTCTTGAATAATTATTTGAAAACTAGAAACATTTGAGCTAAATTTTATTGTAATGCTCTTTTTAGATGCAAGCATATTGTAATCATTTGTTTTGTATTTTATAAATTCAACTAAATCAATATTTTTTGCTTGTTCAAATTGTGCTCCCTCTGTTCTTCCAATATCTAAAATAGAGCTAATCATAACATTCATACCATCTATCTCTTTAATTGTAAGCCTAATCGCATCTTCATATTGGGAAATTTCTCTAGGTTTTTTAAGCATTAACTCATTTTTTAACTTCATAACAGCAAGTGGTGTTTTAAGCTCATGAGCTATTCCAATAAAAAGCTCTTTTTTAAACTTTAAATAAGTTCCTATTCTATTTGTAAGAGAGTTTATAGAGTTTGCTAGAGTCAAGAACTCTTCTGGTAAATCTTTTTTGTCAATTTGAGATAGTGAATTTTCATCCATGTTTGATAGTTTTTTATTTATTTGAACTATTGGTTTTAAAAGTGATTTTGCAACTATTAATGCATAAATTAGCATAAAAATAAAACCTGGAATTGCAAGCGCAAAAAAGTTTTTAAATATTATTGAATAAAGTATATCTTTTTCCAAACTTATATCTTTTGTAATTTGCAAAATTGCATTATCATGCATTAAAAACTCTAATCTAATAAAAGATTTATCACTCTTTGAGAATTTTGAAAACTCTATTTGTTTTGTTGTATTTTTATTATTTTCTACTAATTCAATAATTTGAGAAGAGGATATTACATTTTGGAACTTATCAAAGCTTATATAGCCTTTTTCTATCTGTTTTGCTTGAAATAGTAAATTGTCTTGAATGTTGTCATAAAATGAGTTTTTTGTATATTCAAAAAAAATGAAAGAGAGAATAATAAGAAAAAGAGAAGTTGCAAATATAAGCTTTAGATAAAAATGCTTATAAATACTTCTACTCTCCATAATAAATCAGCTAAAGATTACTTTTTGTCTACTTGATTTGGGTAACAAAATCTATAACCTCTTCTTCTAATAGTCTCAATAGTTGAGATATTTAAAGGTTTATCCATTTTTTGTCTAATTTGATTAATTGCAACTTCAATAACATTTGGAGTTACAAGCTCAGGCTCTTCCCAAATAGCATCAAGAAGTTGTTCTTTTGAAACAATTTGATCTCTATGACGTGCAAGGTGAGTTAAAACTTCAAAAGGTTTACCTTTTAACTCTATTTCTACTCCAGCATATTCGATTTTTTCTTCATCAGGATTGATAATTAAATCATCAATCTCTATAATATTTGTTCCACCAAATCTTAATCTTGCTTCAATTCTTGCAAGTAAAATATCAAAATCAAATGGTTTTTTAATAAAATCATCTGCTCCTGATTTAAGTGCTTCAATTTCACTCTCTTTATCATCTCTAGCAGAGATAATAACAACAGCAGTTCTTGAACTTCTATTCTTTACAATTTTGCAAAGTTCAATCCCATCTCCATCTGGTAACATCCAGTCTGTTAAAACCAAATCATAGTTTCTAATATCGATAAAATACTCAGCATCTTTATAGTTTTCAGCAGTATCAACTTGATAACCAAAATCTATTAATCCCTCTTGTAATGTTCTGTTTAATGTAATTTCATCTTCAATAATTAAAATTCTCATAAAAATCCTTAAGTTAAATTTAATCTTAAAATTGCTTGCAAGTATATCACAAAATTTTCAAAATTTAAAGCTTTTTTAAGGTAAATGTTAAAAATCGTAAATCTTTTTAAAAAATATTATAAAATTATATAAAAATAAACTATTTATTAACTCGAAATGGATAAAATGTCGCAATTTAATTTTAAGGAAAAAAATGAAAAAAATAGTTATGAGCTTTATAGCTTCAATTGCTTTAATCTCAACATTAAATGCAGCAGATTTTTACGCTACTGTTGATGGGGATAAAATTACAAAAGATGATATCAATGTTCTTTTACAAGATCCAAGAGTTGATTTTGACAAACTTCCACAAGAAGCAAAGTCTCAAATTCTTGAAGGTGCAATAAATAGAAAATTAATTGCGAAAAAAGCATTAGATGATGGTATTGAGAAAGATCCTCAATATAAAGAAGCTATAACAAAAATCAAAGAAGATTTAGCTCTTCAAGTTTGGCAAAAAAATGAGATTGATAAAATCAAATTTAGTGACACAGAAAAAAAAGCTTTTTATGATACAAATAAATCAAAATTTAATATTCCAGAGACATTTGAAGCATTTCATATTTTAGTAAATAGTGAAGCTGAAGCAAATGCTGTTATAAAAGATTTAGAAAAAGCTGGTGTAAATTCTAGAGAAACAAAATTTAAAGATCTAGCAAATTCAAAATCAAAAGATGCGACTGCTAAAAATGGTGGATATTTAGGAAAATTTGCTGCTGAACAAATGGTTCCAGAGTTTGCAATGGCTGTAAAAGCTCTTCCAAAAGGTGGATATTCTAAAACTGCTACAAAAACTCAATTTGGTTACCATGTAATCTATGTTAAAGAGATTTTCCCTGCAAAACAATTAACTTTCGATGAAGTAAAAGATAATATAAATCAAGCAATGATAGCTGAGAAATTCAATAAAAAAATTGATGAGCTAACAAAAGAGTTAAGAAAAGACGCAAAAATCGTAATTAAATAAGGAGATTAGATGGGTGTTTTAGATGTAGTAAATGCTGGAGTATTAACTGGAAGTGAAGCTAAAAAACTTTTTGCTTATGCAAAAAAAGAAGGCTTTGCAATTCCTGCTGTAAATGTTGTAGGAACAGACTCTATAAATGCTGTTTTAGAAGCTGCAAGTAAAGTAAAATCTCCAGTTATAGTACAATTTTCAAATGGTGGAGCTGGATTTTATGCAGGAAAAGGTTTAAAAACTAGTGATGCTGCAGTTTTAGGAGCAATTAGTGGAGCAAATCATGTTCATTCTATGGCAAAAGCTTATGGAATACCTGTAATTTTGCATACAGACCATGCCGCAAAAAAACTTCTTCCTTGGATTGATGGTTTGCTTGATGCAGGAAAAGAGCATTTTGAAAAAACAAAAAGACCACTATTTACATCTCACATGTTAGATTTAAGTGAAGAGAGTTTAGAAGAAAATATTGAAATTTGTGTTGAGTATTTTAAAAAAATGAATGCTATTGATATGATGATTGAAATTGAGCTTGGAATTACAGGTGGCGAAGAAGATGGTGTTGATAATAGTGATGTTGACAATGCTCTACTTTATACACAACCAAGTGAGGTAGCATTTGCTTATGAGAGCTTAAGTAAAGTTGGTGAAAATTTTACAATAGCTGCTAGCTTTGGTAATGTTCATGGTGTTTATAAACCAGGAAATGTTGTACTAAGTCCAAAAATTTTAGACAACTCTCAAAAATTTATAGAAGATAAGTATAAAACTTCTAAAAACCCAGTTGATTTTGTATTCCACGGAGGTTCTGGTTCACTTTTAAGTGAAATTAGAGAAGCTATTTCATACGGTGTTATTAAGATGAATATTGATACAGATACTCAATGGGCAACTTGGGATGGTGTTAGGGCTTATGAAGCTAAATATCACGGATATTTACAAGGGCAAATTGGAAATCCTGAAGGTGAAGATAAACCAAACAAAAACTACTACGACCCACGAAAATGGTTAAGAGCAGGTCAAGAAACTATGATAACTAGACTTGAAACTGCATTTAGTGATTTATTAGCCCTAAACAAAAACTAACAACTTAAATAAAAAATGATTAAAACCTAGGTTTTAATCATTTTTTGATAAAATCTTCCAAAATTTTTCAAAAAAAGATACAAAATGATTACATTAAATGATATAAAAGATGCCCAAAAAAGGCTAGATGGTACAGTTTATAAAACTCCGCTAATGAAAGCTCCTTTTTTAAGTATCCAAAAAAATGCTGAAATTTTCTTCAAAGAAGACAATCTACAACTAACAGGAAGTTTTAAATTAAGAGGAGCTTTTAATAAAGTTGCAATGCTTGATGATGAAAAAAAAGCTGCTGGAGTTGTAGCAGCAAGCGCTGGAAATCATGCTCAAGGTTTAGCTTTTGCAGCTTCTTATTTTAAATGTGAAGCAACTATTTTTATGCCAGAAGCTACACCACTTACAAAAGTTTTAGGTGTTAAATCTTATGGTGCAAATGTTGTTTTAACTGGTGAAAACTTCGATGAAGCATATGCTAGTGCAATAAAATTTGCAAAAGATAACAACAAAGAGTTTGTTCATCCATTTGCTGATGATGAAGTAATAGCAGGTCAAGGAACTATTGCTTTAGAAATTTTAGAAAAAATTGATAATATTGACGAAATAATCGTACCAATAGGTGGCGGTGGATTGATTTCTGGAGTTGCAATTGCAGCAAAAAGTATAAATCCAAATATAAAAATAATTGGAGTAGTTGCTAGTGGTGCAAAAGGTATGAAAGAGAGTTTTGAAGCAAGAATGCCAATAGACTCATCTAGTGTTAGAACTATTGCAGATGGAATTGCCGTTCGTGATGTTAATCCAAAGTTACTAGATATTATTTTGGAATATGTTGATGAAATTGTTGAAGTAAGTGATAATGAAACAGCAAATGCAATTCTTTTTTTGCTAGAAAAACATAAACTTATGGTTGAAGGAGCTGGGGCTGTTAGTGTTGCAGCTATTATGCATGATAAAATAAATATAGAAAATAAAAAAGTATGTGCAGTTGTAAGTGGTGGAAATATTGATGTTACAATGCTTTCAATAATTATTGAAAAAGGTTTAATAAAATCTCACAGAAAGATGAATTTAATAGTAACACTTATGGATAAACCAGGTGCTTTAATGCATCTAACTGATGTTTTCGCTCAGTGTTCAGCAAATATTGTAGAGATTGGTTTTGATAGAAATTCTGTTAAATTAGAATTTGGAGAAGCTTATGTAAATATTGCTTTGGCAACAAAAGGTGAAGAGCATCAAGAGCAAATAAGAGAAAATTTGAAACAAAATGGATATAGATTTAAACAAATTTAGATTAATTTTTTATATTTATAAAGATTTTAGAAAACAAATATTATAATCTGCGAATAATTTAGTAATCGTAGAAAAGAAAAAAGGAAGAAAATGGAAGGAAGATTGTTTACATTCTTAGGAACTATTGGTGGTCACGGACAAGAGTGGATAATTTTATCTCACTTTGTTTTAGTAATTGGAATTATTTTTCTAGTTTCTAGAATGGCTACAAGAAAAATGCAACTAGTTCCAACAGGAAGCCAAAATGTTTTAGAAGCATTTGTAGGTGGTGTTATTGCTATGGGTAGCGATACTATGGGTGAAAAAAATGCTAGAATTTATATGCCATTGATTGGTTCTTTAGCTTTAGTTATATTTGTTAGTAACATGATAGGAGTAATTCCAGGTTTTGAAGCACCTACAAGTAATATTAACTTTACTGCATCTTTAGCTATCATTGTTTTTGTTTATTACAACTATTTAGGAATCAAGAAAAATGGTTTTGTAAACTACTTTAAACATTTTATGGGTCCAATGCCAGTATTAGCTCCTTTAATGTTTCCAATTGAGATTATCTCACACTTATCAAGAATAATATCTCTATCTTTTAGGTTATTTGGTTCTATTAGAGGTGATGATATGTTCTTAATGGTACTTTTAATGTTAGTTCCATGGATTTTACCACTACCAGGGTTTTTCCTATTAACTGCATTTGGTGTTTTACAAGCATTTATTTTTAGTATCCTAACATATGTTTATATTGCTGGATCTATTATGATGGAAGAAGAGCATCACTAAGAAGTTCTTAGTATAATAAATATAAAAAGGGAGTAAGTTTCACTTATTCCCTTTTTTATTGGAAAAAATATGAAAAATATAAAATCTTATCTAATAACTGATCCAAACTATTTTTCAAATAATCCAGAAAAATTTGAAGAAAAATTAATAGCTGTTTTAAAAAACCATAAAATTGACTTCGCTTGTTTTAGAGATAAAAGTTCTCAAAATATTGAAGAGTTAGCAAAAATATTTTTAGAAATTTGTAAAGAGTTTAAAATAGAAAATATTTTAATTAACTCAAATATATCATTAGCAATCAAACTAGGTTTTGATGGAGTTCATCTAAATTCACAGCAGTTTGATAAAATCCAAAATGCAAAAAAATCAAATCTTATTACAATTATATCTTGCCACACTTTAAAAGAGTTAGAAAATGCAATGAAGAAAAATATAGATTTTGTAACATACTCTCCTATTTTTGATACACCAAATAAAGGAGAATCAAAAGGAGTAGAACAATTAAATGAAGTCGTAGAAAAATTTCCAAATCTAAAGATATTTGCACTTGGAGGAATAATAAAGGATGAACAGATAAAAGATATAGAAAAAACCAAAGCTTATGGTTTTGCATCTATTAGATATTTTATTTAAGCCTCTAAAAATTCTACGCTATGCTCTTTCAAGTAAACTAGATACCCATCTACACTTTTCGCATTAAAAATTTCAATAACCGCTTTTTTATAATATTCAACTTGTGTTTTATGAGAATACAAAATTTCGGTTGTAGTTTTATAATCAACAATAATAAATCTATCATTTTTATATAAAAGTAGGTCTAAAACTTTTATCTCTTCATTGTAAATCAAAGCTTGTTCTTGAACTATTTGTGCATCTTTAATTAAATTTTGAAATTTATCATTTTTAATTAAATTTTGAATAATCTTTTTTATAGATACAAAATCAAGTTCGTCCAAATAGTTGAAATATTTTGCTTTTGATAAATTCAAACTATAGTTTAAAGCTTTTTCATCAAAGTTACTCATCATTTCTAAAGTATAGTGAGTAGCAAGTCCAAAATATTTTGATTTTAATATATCACTATTTACAATATTATTTTTTGAAGATTTTATATCTTGTTTACCTAAATTTAATGCTTCATAAGCAATCTTTTTATTACTATTTTTTCTCTGTACTACTTCACTTAAGATTAAATTCCCAAATTTAAAAGCTGTTATATTTAAAATATCAAATACACTATTTTTCTCTTTTTTAAATACAATCAGATTATTTTTAGCACGAGTTAGGGCAACATAAAGAACATTTTTCTCATCATCAAGATTTAGATTTTTCTCTTTTTCCAAAGCTTTTTTATAGTTCTCATCAAAATTTTCATAACCAGAAACCTTATAATATATATTTTCTAAATTAATATTTTCATAATCAAACAAAAGAGAACTTTTATCATGATTTTTTCTTTTTATTCTATCAATTAAAATAGTTGTATGAAACTCTAAACCTTTTGATTTAAAAATTGTAAGTATTTGTAAACCAGAAGTATCACTATTTTCAATACTAATATCTAATTTATCAATCTCATAAATAAAATCAACTATATTAAAATAAGTAGTTGATTGCTCTATTAGTTTTATAATATTTTCATCCATAATATCAAAATAAGTTGCAATAAAATAGATAACTTTTTCTACACTTAACTCATTTAAATCAATATCTAGCAAAAATTCACTATTTATATCTTTTCCTACAAGAGCATTAAAATTTTCTCTGTAAATATTTTCTTTAAAATATATATATTTTATAGCATTTATAAGTGCTTTTACATTTTGTTGATTAATTAATTTAGAACTCATATCTGTTCTAATTTTAAGATTTGGTAATTTTTCTTTTAAATAGTAAAAAAGTTCTAAAACATCACTATTTGTATAACATAAAATTGCAATATCATTTGGATTTATTCCACTATTTAATAACTCATTTATTTTATTAAAAATAGCTATAAATTTCTCATCACTTTGTAAATTTGGATCTTCTATCACCTCTATAAATCCATCTTTTCTAATACTTTTTTGAGCTAAATAATCATAGTTTGAAAGATTTAAAAAAGTATTATTTACAAAATCAATAATATTTTTACTAGACCTATAGTTTGTATTTAGATTTTCAAGTTTGATATTACTATTTTCACTCAAAACAAAATCAAATAACTCTCTTTTACCTCCACGAAATCTATAAATACTCTGCTTTGGATCTCCAACATAAAAAAATGTTTTAAATTTTTCACTATCTCCAGCAATCACCTCATCAATCAAAGGCTTTAAAATTTTATATTGTAAAATTGAAGTATCTTGAAACTCATCTATTAAAATATGGTTATAGTTACTATCTAATCTAAAATATAAAAAATCTTTATTGATTTTATTACTTAAAAGTTCGTTAACTAAATTTGAAATATCATTAAACTCAAAATAGTTTTTTTCAATATTAAAACTCTTTTTAAACTCTTTAAAATTTATATACAATTTAAATATTTTGTTTAAACTATATGAAGTTCTTAATTTATAGTAGTTTAACAAACTATCTCTAAGTTCTAAAAATACAATATTTATCTCTTCATTTGCACATTTTTTAAAATATGAATAATCATAAATACTCTCTTTTTCTATCCAAGTATTTGCAAAAAGCTCATCAAAGTTTGTAAAAGATACAGCTTTTATAGCACTATTACTAGCATTTGGACAGTTTAAAATATGCTCTTTTATCTTAAAAGCTTTTTGCAAAATATCATATTTTATAAGATTAATTAATTTTGCATCTATTTCTATAGGATTTATCTTTTCATTTTTTTCAATTAAGATTTTAAATAGTTCAAAAATAGAGTTAAATTTTTTCTTCTCATATAAAGAGAACTCAACTAACTCTTTGAAGCTGTTCTCATCTAAACTTTGTAAAAATTTATAACTCAAAACTTCAATATCATCATTTGCAATTTTAAAATCATCACTTATTCCAATATATCCACAAAACTCTCGTAAAATCTTATTTACAAACTTATCAATAGTAAAAATACTTGAACTATCATTTATAAATAGTTTTATAAGTAGTGATTTTTTAGCTAAAATTTGCTCTTTTGTAAAATTTGATACTTCTATAATCTCATTTAAATATGCTTCGTCATCACCTAATGTTTGAAGTGTATTAAAAACTCTTTGACTCATCTCGGCTGCTGCTTTATTTGTAAAAGTTAGAGTTAAGATTTCGCTAGGTTTTGCACCTTTTAGAAGTAAACTAATATATCTTACCGTTAATGCAAAAGTTTTTCCACTCCCTGCACTGGCTTTTAATGCTAAATATTTTTCCATAAATTCATTTTACTATATTTCATTTTAAAAGAGATTTTTAGATACAATCAAGACTTTAAAATTTACAAGGATATTTTTTATGACAAAAACAAATCCAAAAGTTCAAACTCTAATAGATGCCATTCCATATTTTAAAAAATTTTATGGAAAAACAATAGTTATAAAGTATGGTGGAAGCGCACAAACAAGTGATGATTTAAAAGAAAAATTTGCTCAAGATATAGTTTTATTAACACTTTTGGGAATAAAACCTATAGTTGTTCATGGTGGAGGAGCAAGAATTACAGAACTTTTAACAAAACTTGAAATTCCTTCACATTTTGTAGACGGATACAGAGTTACTTGTAAAGAGAGCATGAGAGTTGTTGAGATGGTTCTAAGTGGAGAGATAAATAAAAATCTTGCTTCACTTTTAAATCATCATGGTGCAAAAGCTATTGGAATATCTGGAAAAGATAGTGGAATAATTAAAGCTGTTCCAAAAGATGGTGGGAAGTTTGGTTACACTGGAGATATAACTTCTGTAAATGGTGAACTTATCAATAATCTTATAAAAGATGGATTTATTCCAGTAATTGCACCTATTGCAAATGGTGATGAACCAAATCATCCAGGTTACAATATAAATGCTGATGTAGCAGCTTGCGAAATTGCAATGGCTGTAAAAGCTCAAAAAGTTATATTTCTAACTGATACTGTTGGCGTTTTAAATAAAAGTGGCGAACTAATCCAAACTTTAGATAAAGCAAATGTTGAAATGTTTAAAAAAGATGGAACAATTGCTGGCGGAATGATTCCAAAAGTTGATTCATGCATAGAGGCTATTCATAATGGTGTAAATAAAGCTCATATTATAGATGGTAGAGTTGAACACTCAATCTTACTTGAGCTGTTTACAAGTGATGGAATAGGAACTCAATTTATAAGAGTTGATAATCCAAATAATGGAATTGATATAGAAAAATTATTAAATAGTTAAAAGGAAGATGGTATGGGATTTATTGAAACAAGAGGAAATGATGGTAAAAGAGCAAAAGAAATAAGCTTTAGTGAAGCTATTTTAAATCCAAGTAGCTCTTTTGGTGGACTTTATGTACCAAAAAATTTACCAAATTTAGGTGATAGCTTTATAGAAAACCATATAAATAAAAGTTACAAAGAGTTAGCTTTTGATATTTTAAAAGCTTTTGAGATTGATATTGATGATAGTGAAATACAAAAAGCATTAGATTTATATGATAATTTTGATAATCCTTTAAATCCAAGTCCAGTTGTAAAAGTTAAAGATGATTTATATGTAAATGAGCAGTATCACGGTCCTACAAGGGCTTTTAAAGATATGGCACTTCAACCTTTTGGTTCAATTTTTAGCTCTATTGCACAAAAAAGAGATGAAAAATACCTAATACTAGCAGCAACATCTGGAGATACTGGACCAGCTGCGCTAAATACCTTTAGAAATAAAAAAAATATTCAAGTTGTTTGTCTATATCCAGATGGAGGAACTAGCGATGTGCAAAGACTTCAAATGGTTTGCGAAGATGGAGAAAATCTAAAAGTTTTAGGAATAAAAGGAAACTTTGATGATGCACAAAATGCCCTAAAATCTCTTTTAGCTTCAAGCAGTTTCAAAGCTGAATTAGAAAAAGATAATATAAAATTAAGTGCTGCAAATAGTGTTAACTTTGGAAGAATTATTTTTCAAATAATATATCACTTCTGGTCATATTTAGAACTTATTCGTCAAAATGCTATTAAAAATGGTGAAAATATATATTTAGTAGTGCCTAGTGGAAATTTTGGGAATGTTCTTGGAGCTTATTATGCTCAAAAGATGGGTCTTTATATAGAGAAACTTTTAGTTGCTTCAAATGAAAATAATATTTTAACACAATGGATAAACACAGGAATTTATGATATCAGGGATAAAGCTCTAAAACTTACAAAATCACCTGCTATGGATATATTAAAATCTTCAAATATAGAAAGAGTAATTTTTGATCTATTTGGAAGCACTAGAACAAAAGAGTTGATGGAAAATTTAAATAAAAATAATATATTTACAATGACTCAAGATGAGACAAAAGAGTTACAAAAATATTTTAGTGCTACTTTTAGTAATGACTCATTTGGTAACACTACAATAAAAGAGTTTTTGGATAGCGGATACCTTATGGATCCTCATACTGCAACTTGTATAAAAGCTTACAATGAATTAAAAGAAAAACCACTAAAAACGGTAATATACTCAACAGCAGAGTGGACAAAATTCTCACCAACTGTTTTAAATGCTTTAAATCAAGACTCTAAAAAATATAGTGATAAAGAGGCTTTAGAAGAGATTAGTACAAAATTTGGTGCTACTTTACCCCAATCTATTAAAAATCTTTTTAGTGCAAAAATAAATCACTCTTCAGTAATAAATAAAGAAAATATTGAATCTGAAATCATAAAATTTATTAGAAAATCATAAGATTTTCTAATAAATAACAAAATTAAACTATTTTTAAAATATTCTATTTTTACACATTTCATTAATCATTCGTTTATAAATTGACCAAAATCAATCTTTCTTAAGTATCTTTATATTAAAATCTAAGCCGATTCTAATTTTAAAAAAAGGAAGCCAAATATGTCTAAAGATACAAATAGACGAGATTTTATTGGCTACTCATTTGCTGCAGTTGCTGCAGTTGGAGGAGCCGCATCTTTGTATGGTATGAAACAGGTATGGGATCCACTTCCTAGCGTTTTAGCTGGTGGATTTACAACTATTGATTTATCTGCTTTAAAAGCAGGAGAGCCAGGAACTTTCACATGGAGAGGAAAACCTATCTTTGTTTTAAAGAAAACTGCTGATATGGAAGATAGTACGAGAGATTTAATTGTAGGAAATGATAAATATACTGTTGCAATTGGACTTTGTACTCATCTTGGATGTATTCCAGCATGGAAAAAAGATACATGGAAATGTGCATGTCACGGTGGAGAGTTTAATGCTAGTGGTAAACAAACTTTTGGACCACCACCTAGACCACTTGATTTGCCTCCATTTGAAGTAAAAGGGAATACTATAGTTTTAGGAAACGAAGGACCAGAGTATCAAAAAATCGCGCAAGCGTTGAAAGCATAAGGAGACAATAGATGGCAAAATTTGAAAAAGCTAACTCTGTTGGTGAGTGGTTAGAGCAAAGACTTAATATAAAAGCAATTAACAAAGTTATGATGACTGAGTATTGGATTCCAAAAGATATTAACTTCTTATGGGCAATGGGAGTACTATTAGCTACTACATTTACTATTTTGGTAATATCTGGATTATTCTTAATGATGTACTACAAACCTGACATCAATTTAGCATTTGATTCAGTTAACTATACAATTATGCAAGAAGTTGCATTTGGTTGGTTATTTAGACATATTCATGGAGTTGCTGCTTCTGTTATATTCTTAATTATATATATTCATATGCTAACAGGTATCTACTATGGTTCATACAAACAAGGTAGAGAGATGATTTGGATATCAGGAATGCTACTATTTGTTACATTTAGTGCTGCTGGTTTCTCTGGATATATGCTTCCTTGGGGACAAATGTCTTACTGGGCTGCAATGGTTATTACAAACTTATTTGGTGGAGTTCCTGTTATTGGAGATGCACTAGTTGTTTGGATTAGAGGAGATTTTAACGTTGCTGATGCAACACTTACAAGATTCTTTATGTTACATGTATTCTTATTACCAATAGCAATTATGGGATTAATAGGTTTACACTTCTATACATTAAGAATTCCTCACGTAAACAATCAATCTTCTGATGAATTTGATTTTGATGCTGAAGCTGAAAAATATTTAAGTGGAAATAAAAAAGAGTCGAAAGTTATTCCTTTCTGGCCTGTATTTATCTCAAAAGATTTAGCAGTTCTTGGAGTATTTTTAATATTCTATTTCTATTTAGTATTTTTCCACTATAGTTTTGCTATGGACCCAGTTAACTTTGATCCAGCTGATCCTATGGTAACACCAGCTCATATCTATCCAGAGTGGTATTTCTTATGGTCTTATGAAGTTTTAAGAGGATTCTTCTTTGATATTGCTGGAATTAAAGCATTTGATATTGGTTTAATTGCATTTGCATTTGCAAATGGTATCTTCTTTGTTTTACCATGGTTAGATAGAGATAATAAAATTTTACCAGCTCATAAAAGACCACTATTTTTTATCTGGTTCTGGTTATTAGTTGTAGATTTAATCGTATTAACTGTTTATGGAAAACTTCCTCCAACAGGTACAAATGCTTGGGTAGGTTTCTTTGCAGCAGTAGCATTTATACTACTATTTGTTCTACTTCCAGTTATTACAAAACTTGATCAAAAAAGAAGAGGGTAAAAGATGAGAGAATTAAAAATTTTAGCAGTAGTAGTAGTATTAACTCTTATTACTTACTGGGGAGTTGAGCCTTTTGCTCACTCACAAATGCATCCGCATGTTGATCCTGTAAACTACAACTTTGAAGAATCTGATAGAACTACTTCAAAAGAAGCAGTTGAAAAAGCACAAAAAGCTTTAGCTGAAGCTGAGAAAAAAGCAGATGAAAAAGCTATTAAAGGAGCAAAAGCTGATTTAGAAGCAGCTTTAACTTTTGAAAAAACTATCAATGCTTTTTGGGATGCTAATAAAGCTGCAATAACGGCAACTCCTAATGTTGCAAATGGTGAAGCTTTAGTAACGGCAAACTGTACAGCTTGTCATAGTATTGAATCAAAAGGTTTTCCAAAATTAATGGATGATGCATCTACAGCTGGTGCTTATGGTGTTGCAACTCCTGATTTAGGAAGTGCAGGTAAGCTTTATTCTAAAGATTATTTAATTGCTTTTATTAATAATCCAGCACTTGCATCAAAAGTTTCTCATAAATTTACAGATGGAAGAGCTCATCCAATGCCTAGTTATGAGTTAATGAATACTCCGCAAGAGATTGCTGATATGGTTGCATATTTACAATCAATTGCTCCAAAAGAGATGACAAATAAAGAAGTTTTTGCTGATGCTTGTCAAAGATGTCATGGTATCAAATATGCTGATATGCAAAAAGGAACAATGGGTGCATTCTCACCTGATGCTGATATTAAAAAATATATGGGAAAACTTCCTCCAGATTTATCTCAATATATTATTAGTAGAGGTCCTGACTATTTAGGTAAATTTATAAATAACCCTCAAAAACTACTTGAAGGTACTGCAATGCCTAGAGTTGGTTTAAATCAAGAATCTCAAGAACAAGTTATAAAATATCTTGAAGAAATAGGAGCTTCTAAAAAAGCACAAAGAGAAGAGTTAGGTCCTAAATTCCTAATCTATCTAGTAATTTTTGCAATCTTTGCATTCTTATGGAAAGCAAGTAAATGGAGAGATGTTCACTAAGAACATCTTTTCAAAACTTAAAAAGCTAGGAGTTTTTACTTCTAGCTTTTTTTATTTCTATTTTATAATATTATTTTAGAAGTAGCAGATATTATAGCTGTTTGTGATTTTAAAATAAGATTTGAACTAAATCCAACAATAAAATTCTTATTAAAAAGTTCTCTCTCTCTTTTTGAAAATCCACCTTCTGTTCCAATCATTAAAGTTTTAATATCTGATACTTTACTATCTATAGAAGTTTGAGAAAAATCTAAAAAATATGTATCTGGATTATCTGTTATAAAAGTATCAATATTTTTACAAATATCAAGTTTTATAATGCTACTTCTTCCACATTGAGATGATGAATTTATCAATATTTTTTCTAATTTTTCAAAATTTATTTTAAAATTTTTTTGAGAGAAATCACTATAAACAAAAGTAATTTTATCAATTCCTAACTCATTTAAGCTAGCTATATTTTCATAAATAGTTTTTGGATCAACAATACACCAACCAAGATGAATTTTTTTAATATTTTCAATAACTCTTTTCTCTTTTTTTAGAAGATTTAAAAATAAACTCTTTTTATCGATTTGAGATATTTTATATGAATACAAAAAATCATCTTCTAAATTTCTAAAATCTAAAATATCATCAAGCTTATGTCGTCTTGCTTTTACTATATAGTTATAATTCTCATCTTCAATTTTTAGAAGTTCATTTTTGGCATTTTTATCATATATAAACTGCATTAAAACACCTTACTTATAATATATACAAAAAATAAAACTGTAATTTCAATAATATAAATGTTCTTTGCATAAATATAAAAATCATCTTGAAGTTTTGTATCAGCAGCTTTTATAACTCTTTGTTTTTTATATCTTTTTATCTCAATTACAAGTAAAAATATTGAAGTTGGTATCATTAATGCTATTGTAAAACTAAATTGTTGAGCATAAAAAGCAACTATTGTTCCCGTATAAATTACTACAGCATTGCTCAAATGATATATTGGTGTCATAAATTTTAATCTTTTTGCCAAAGATATAAAATCTTTTTTTGTCACAACAGAGTATAAATTAAATAACATTATTCCTAAAAAAATATATATCGCATAAATATGAGTTGTTATCGCACTTTGCATTAGTTCCATATTAAGTTTATCTCACTTTTAAAAATTTTTGCTATTATATCCAACTTATAATAAGTTTATATTTTTCAATATTTTCATACATTTTTATACAATATAAGGATTTTTTAGTTTATGAATCAAAATTTTAATAAAAAAGCAGTCGTAATATTAAGTGGTGGAATGGATTCCGCTTTAAGCTCTTATATCGCGAAAAACAGTGGTTATGAATTAATAGCAATTCACTTTAACTATGGTCAAAGAACTCAAGATAGAGAATTAAAGGCATTTAGAGATATTTGTAAAGAGTTAAATGTTTTAAATAAATATGAGATTGATATTCCATTTTTTACCCAAATTGGATCTAGTGCTTTAACTGATAAAAATATAGATGTTCCAATAGATGGGATTGAAAAAGGTGTTGTTCCAATTACTTATGTTCCATTTAGAAATGGAATATTTTTAAGTATCGCAAGTGCAATTGCGGAAAAAGAGAATGCAAGTGCAATCTATATTGGCGTAGTAGAAGAGGATAGTTCTGGTTATCCAGATTGTAGTGATAGTTTTATTCAAAATATGCAAAAAGCTATAAATGAAGGTACAAAAGAGGATACAAAAATAGAGATTATAACTCCTCTTGTTTATTTAAGTAAAGCTGAAATTGTAACAGAAGCAATAAAATTAAATGTTCCACTAGAACTTACTTGGTCTTGCTATAAAGAGGAGATTGAAGCTTGTGGAGTTTGTGACTCATGTAGACTTAGATTAAATGGATTTAAAGAAGCAAATCAAAAAGATTTAATACCTTACAAGGAGAGTTGAAATGTGGGAAATTTCAAAAGAGTTTGATTTTTGTTATGGACATAGAGTTTGGTCACAATCATTAAATGTTGAATTTTCACTTGATAGCTGTCTTATGTGTAGGCATCTTCATGGGCACCAAGGTAAGGTAATTGTATATCTAAAGTCTGATACTCTAAAAAGTGGAATGGTTACAGATTTTAAACACTTAAATTGGTTTAAAAAGTTTTTAGATGATGTAATTGATCACAAATTTATTATTGATATAAATGATCCACTTTTTTCAACACTTATTCCAAATGTAGATAAAAAAGATTTGATTAGCTTTAAAGAAGATTACAAAACAGTAGACCTAACAAATTTTAAAAATGAACTGCTAGAGCTTTATGAGAGTTATATTATTGTAGATTTTGTACCAACAAGTGAGAATATTTCAGCTTGGCTTTTAAAAATTGTTCAAAATAAAATGGATAAATTAAGTATAAAAGTTTCAAAAATAGAGTTTTTGGAAACTCCAAAGAGTAAAAGTACTTTTTATGCTAGAAGTTAATGAGATTTTTGGACCAACAATTCAAGGAGAGGGAAAATTAATTGGCTCTCCTTCAATTTTTATTAGGTTTGGAAAATGTAACTTTAAATGTGTTGGATTTAATGTAGAGTATGAAACTCCAAGTGGAGTTAAAAAGTGTGCTTGTGACTCATATTACGCTGTTGATATGGAGTTTAAAGATAGTTGGAAAAGTTATGAAAATCATCTTGATATAGTAAATATTACTAATAAACTTCTTGAAAATTATAGTTATAAAAATAGTGTTGATGTAGTAATTACAGGTGGTGAGCCACTTTTATATTGGAATAATCAAGAGTTTCAAAATCTGATAAAACATTATATTAATAAAAATCAAAGAGTGACTATTGAAACAAATGGATCTTTAAATATAGATTTTCAAGAAGAGTATCAAAAAAATATTCTATTTTCAATGAGTGTAAAATTAAGTAACTCTTTGGAGCCTTTAAAAAAAAGAGTTAATAAATCAACATTAACAAAAATCCTACAAAATACAAAAGAGTCTTATCTTAAATTTGTAATTGGTGATGATTTTTTAGAAAATGCAATAGTTGAAATTGAAGATATATTAAAAAATATTCCACAATGTGAAGTCTATTTAATGCCTCTTGGAGATAATTCAAAAACTATTGATGATAATTCAAAAGAGGTTGTAAATCTATCAATTAAATATGGATTTAAATACTCTGATAGATTACATATTAGATTATGGGACAATAAAAGAGGAGTTTAATATAATTAAAATATTGTTATAATAAACAATTATGTAAAAAAATAAAAAGGTAAAATATGAAATTTAGTGGAAAAAATGTTTTAATAACAGGAGCTAGTAAAGGTATAGGAGCAGAAATTGCAAAAAATCTAGCAAGTTATGGTTTAAAAGTTTGGATAAACTATAGAAGTAAGATTGAAGAAGCAGAAACTATAAAAGAACAAATTGAGAAAGCTGGAGGAACAGCAGCAATTATAAAAGCTGATGTATCAGTAGAAGAACAATTTATAGCAGCTATTAAAACAATAATTGAAAGTGATGGAGAGTTAGCATATTTAGTAAACAATGCTGGAATTACAAAAGATAAACTAGCTCTGAAAATGAGTGTTGAAGATTTTACATCTGTAATTGATGCAAATCTTACTTCAGCATTTATTGGTTGTAGAGAATTTTTTAAACAAAGAGGGAAAAAAGGTTTTGGAGCTGTTGTAAATATATCTTCAATTGTAGGAGAGATGGGAAATCCTGGTCAGGCAAACTATTCAGCTTCAAAAGGTGGATTAAATGCTATGACAAAATCATTTGCAAAAGAAGCCGCAAGTAGAAATATCAGATACAATGCTATAACTCCAGGATTTATTCAAACTGATATGACAGATTTATTAAAAGCTGAAGTAAAAGCTGATTACGAAAAAAATATTCCTCTTTCAAGATTTGGAAATCCAAGTGAAATAGCCGATGCAGTAGCATTTTTACTAAGCGATCACTCATCATATATCACAGGTGAAATTCTAAAAGTAAATGGTGGATTATACGTTTAAAGTTTATCTTTAAACTATAATTTCTTCAAATTAAAAAGTTTTTAAAACTTTTTTGCTATAATTTTGGGACAATTTTATTAAAGGAATTAAAATGGCATTATTAGATGATGTAAAAGCTGTTGTTGTTGATCAATTAGATTGCGATCCAGCTGAAGTTAAAGAAGATTCAAAGTTCATTGAAGACTTAGGAGCAGATTCACTAGATGTTGTGGAGCTTGTAATGGCTTTAGAAGAGAAATTTGATATCGAAATCCCTGATGAAGAAGCTGAAAAAATATTAACTGTTGGTGATGCAATATCATATATTGAAAACAACAAATAGTTTTTTCTTTTTTTAGATAAAAGAGTCTCTCTTTTATCTATTTGTTTTTATTATTGAGTTTTTGGTTTAAAAATTGAATAGTTTAAATAAAATATTGGAGCATTATTAGATGAAAAGAGTTGTTATTACAGGATTAGGTACTATAAATTCTACTGGACATAGTGTAAACGAATCTTTTGATGCCGTTGTAAACGGTGTTTGCGGAATTGATAAAATTACACTGTTTGATACAACTGATTTTTCAGTACAAATTGCAGGAGAAGTTAAAAACTTTGATCCTGAAACTGTTATGGATAAAAAAGAAGTGAAAAAAGCTGATAGATTTATTCAATTAGGAATAAAAGCAGCTTTAGAAGCTATGATTGATAGTGGTTTTGTTACAAGTGAAAACAAAAAAGTAGATGATTCAATAGCAAATAGATTTGGAATAATTTCAGGTTCTGGAATTGGTGGATTAAGTACAATCCAAAAAAATTCTACAATTTGTGATACAAAAGGTTCTAGAAAAATATCTCCATTTTTTATACCATCATCTTTAGCAAATATGCTAAGTGGATTTATCTCTATTGAACACAACTTAAAAGGTCCATCTTTAAGTCATGTTACTGCTTGTGCTGCTTCAACTCATGCATTAAGTGATGCTATGAAAACAATTGTTTTAGGTGGAGCTGAAAGAATTTTAGTTGTTGGTGCTGAAAGTGCTGTTTGTGGTGCTGGAGTTGGTGGATTTGCTGCCATGAAAGCATTATCAACACGAAATGATGACCCTAAAAAATCTTCAAGACCTTTTGATATAGATAGAGATGGTTTTGTAATGGGAGAAGGTGCTGGTGCTTTAGTTGTTGAAACTCTGGATAGTGCAATAGCTAGAAATGCAAAAATTTATTGTGAGATTATTGGATTTGGAGAGAGTGGTGATGCAAATCATATCACTTCACCTGTAATGGACGGTCCATTAAGAGCTATGAGAGCTGCATTTGAAATGGCAAAAGATTTAACTGGAGAGTATCCAAAAATTGACTATATAAATACTCATGGAACTTCAACTCCTGTTGGAGATAAAAATGAGACAGCTGCAATCAAAGAACTTTTTGGTGGAAAAGAGAAATGTCCTCCTGTATCATCAACAAAAGGTCAAATTGGTCATTGTTTAGGTGCAGCTGGAGCTATTGAAGCTATTATGGCAATTAAAGCTTTAAATGAAGGTATTATTCCTCCTACAATAAATGTTGAAAACCAAGATCCAGAATGCGATTTGGATGTTGTTCCAAATGTTGCTAGAAAAGTTGATTTAACAACTGTTATGAGTAATAATTTTGGTTTTGGTGGAACAAACGGTTCAGTAATTTTTAAAAAATTTACAAAATAAATCTAAACCTTAAAGGGTATTATTACCCTTTTTATTAAGGAAAAATATTGGCTACTTACTTAGAATTTGAAGAAAAAATAAAAAAAATTGAAGAAGATATAATAATCGCAAAAACAAAAGCAGATGAACCTGCTGTTGAAATATTAAATAAAAAGTTAGATAAAGAAGTTGAAAAAACTTTTAAAAATTTAAATGATTATCAAAAACTTCAACTAGCACGTCATCCAGACCGTCCTTATGCACTTGATTATATAAATGCTCTTTTGTCAAATGCTTATGAAATTCATGGCGATAGACACTTTGTGGATGATAATGCAATTGTTTGTTATTTAGGTTTTATTGGAACTCAAAAAACTTTAATAATTGGTGAACAAAAAGGTCGTGGAACAAAAGAGAAGTTAAAAAGAAACTTTGGAATGCCTAGTCCTGAAGGTTATAGAAAAGCTTTAAGAGCTGCTATGATAGCAGAAAAATTTCAAATTCCTATTCTTATGTTAGTTGATACTCCCGGTGCATATCCAGGACTTGGAGCTGAAGAGAGAAATCAAAGTGAAGCAATTGCAAAAAATCTTTATGAATTTGCAAATCTTACAACTCCAACTGTTTCAGTTGTAATTGGAGAAGGTGGAAGTGGTGGAGCTTTAGCTATATCTATTGCTGATAAACTTGCCATGATGAGATATTCTGTATACGCTGTTATTTCACCAGAAGGGTGTAGTGCTATTTTATGGAATGACCCAACAAAAGTTGAAACAGCAGCTCAAGCACTTAAAATTACAGCCGAAAATCTAAAACAACAAAATCTAATAGATGATGTTGTAAATGAGCCTTTAATTGGTGCTCATAGAAATAAAGATGATGCTTATATGGCTTTAAGAGAGTATTTTTTAAACTCTGTTGAAGAGCTTAAAAAACTAACTCCAAAAGAGAGACAAGAGAAAAAGTATCAAAAAATTATGAATTTAGGATCTTTTTCTGAGTAATAAGTAAGATAAACTTTTTTAGTTTATCTTATAAATCGTTTTTGTCCCTAACCAATCTTCCAACTTTTTCACCACCAATTAAATGAAAATGTAAGTGTGGAACTTCTTGTCCTCCATCATTTCCGATATTTGTAATCATTCTATAACCACTTTTAACTATTTTTAACTCTTTTGTAACTTTTTTTATAAAACTACTTAAATCAGACATAATATCAGATGGAGTCTCTTCAAATGAATCATAATGAGATTTTGGAATTACTAAAACATGTACCTTTCTTGTAGGGTTTATATCATGAAAAGCCAAAAAATTATCATCTTCTAATACAATATTGCTAGGTATCTCTTTATTTACAATTTTGCAAAAAATACACATATTATCTCCTTGATTATTTATAATAAATTATAACCAAACTCTAATAAAAAATTAGGTATAATCGCAACTTTAAGAGATTATAAATACATATTTTGTAAAAATAAATTAGAGATTAGGAATAAAAATTGGAACTTTGGATAAAGAAAATCGAATCTGCTTCAACACTTGAAGAACTGGAGAGTTTAAGAGTTGATACCCTTGGAAAAAAGGGAGTTTTGACTATAGAATTTGCAAAAATGAAAGATATTCCTGCTGATGATAAAAAATCATTTGCAGAAAATCTAAATAGACAAAAAGAGCAAATAACAAAGGCTTTAGATAGCAAAAAATCAGAGCTAGAAATAATTGCTTTGGATAAAAAATTACAATTTGAAAAAATTGATGTTACAAAGTTTAATAACGAACTTAGCTGTGGTGCTGCTCACCCAGTTGCAGAAACTATGAATAGAATTATTAACTACTTTTTGAACCTTAATTTTACAGTTGAAGAAGGTCCGCTAGTTGAAGATGACTTTCATAACTTCCAAGCACTAAATCTTCCTGAATATCATCCAGCACGTGATATGGCTGATACTTTTTATAACAAAGATTATACACTTCTAAGAACTCATACTTCACCTGTTCAAATAAGAACAATGTTAAGCCAAAAAGCTCCTATTAGAATGATTGCACCAGGAACTGTTTTTAGAAGAGATTTTGATATTACTCACACTCCAATGTTTCATCAAATTGAAGCTTTAGTTGTAGATGATGCTGATAAAATCTCATTTGCAAACTTAAAACATGTTTTAGTTGAGTTTTTACAGCACATGTTTGGAGAAGTTGAAGTTAGATTTAGACCTTCATATTTCCCATTTACAGAACCATCAGCTGAAGTTGATATTTCATGTGTTTTTTGCAAAGGAAGCGGTTGTCGTGTATGCTCGCAAACAGGGTGGCTTGAAGTTTTAGGATGTGGAGTTGTGGATCAAAATGTTTTTGATGCAGTTGGATATGAAAATAAATCAGGTTATGCATTTGGTTTAGGAATAGAAAGATTTGCTATGCTAATTCATAGTATTGGTGATTTAAGATCTCTATTTGAAAGTGATACAAGACTATTAGGACAATTTAAATGATAATTACAAGAAGATGGCTAGAAGAGTTTATAAATATATCAAATATAAGCACAGATGAAATTTGCAAAACATTAAATAACATTGGTTTAGAAGTTGATAGTATAGAAAAAAATAGTATTGCTTCAAAAGTTGTTGTTGCAAAAGTTTTAAGTAAAGAAAAACACCCAGATGCTGATAAATTAAATGTTTGTCAAGTTGATTTAGGAAATGAAGTTACTCAAATTGTTTGTGGAGCATCAAATGTAGAAGCTGGACAAACTGTTGCAGTTGCTACTATTGGAGCTATTTTAGGAGATGACTTTAAAATAAAGGCAGCCAAACTAAGAGGAGTAGAATCAAATGGAATGATATGCTCTTCAACAGAATTAGGACTTCCAAAATTAAATGATGGAATTATGGTTTTAGATAACTCTATAGGAGAGCTTATTTTAGGAAAAGAGTTAAAAGATTACCCTATTTTAAATGATGATATTATAGAAATTGGTCTTACTCCAAATAGAGGTGATTGCTTAAGTATTTTAGGAGTTGCTAGAGAGTTAGCGGCTTTTTATGATTTACCTTTGATAGAATTAGACAAAAATATAAATGATCATGAGCTTAGTATTGGTCAAATATTTGAGATAAATAGTTCAAATATTGATACTTTTTTAGCATATAAGGCAATAGATTTTTCAAGTTTTAAACTAGATTTAGTAACAAATCTAAGAGTAGCTTTAATTGGTAAATTTAAAGAAAATCACCATATTAAAAACTCACTTACTTATGCAACTCACTGTGTTGGTGTTATTTTAAATGCATATCCTAGAGAAGATTTTGTTTTAAAAAATGAACTTAGTGTTTTGGATTTAAGAAAAAATGAAAAAGGATTTGATTGCTCTTATTCAAGTACAAATTGTCTAAGTCAAATCTGTGTAGAACAAAAAGATTTTAATGAAAATTCAAGTGATTTTTTACTTGAAGCATCTTATATAAATCCTGAACTTATATCAAAAAGAGTTTTTGATGCAAAGATAAAAACAGGTGATATATTTTACAAAGCATCAAGAGGTAGTAACCCTGATTTAAATTATGGAGTTAATTATTTCTCTAGTTTTGCTTCTAAAATGGGAGCTACTATATACTCGGGAGCCAAAGAGTTTTTAGAAGATGTTGAAAGAATAACTCTTAGTGTTAGTGTAAAAAATATAAACTCTATTATTGGGCAAAATATAGAAAAAATTGAGATAGAGAGAATTCTAACTTCTTTAGAATTTTCAATAAAAGAGTCTGTTGATGATATTTTATTAATTAAAGTTCCACACTATAGACATGATATTAAAAATATTGCTGATATTGCTGAAGAAGTTATAAGAATGGTTGGAATTGATAATATTATTTCAAAACCTTTGGCTATTGATGAAGTAAATAGAGTAAATAAAACTAGTTTGGATTTACAAAAAAAGAATAAATTAAGATACAAAGCTATTGAAAATGGATTTTTTGAAACATTAACATATGTGTTTTCTTCAAAAGAAAATTTAAAAAAATATGGTTTTCAAACTGTAAAAAGTGATTTAGACCTTATTAATCCAATTGTAAAAGAGTTAAATACTTATAGAACTACCCTACTTTTAAATCTTATTGAAGCTTGTTCAAATAATTTTAAAACAGGTTCAAGAAGCGCTAGTTTTTTTGAAATTGGAACTATTTTTGATGAAAACAGAGTTGAAAGTAAAAAAATTGCCTTTGTTCATAGTGGAGCTTCATCGCTAGAAGATGTAAGCAATGCTGGAAAACCAAAGAATATGGATTTCTTCTCATTTGCAAAAAAAGTTTTAAATACTATTGGTGAATTTGAGCTTGAACCTATGACAAATATTGATAATAAATTTATTCATCCATATCAAAGTGCAAATATTTTAATAGATGGAAAAATATCAGGATTTATATCTAAACTTCATCCAAGTGTTGCAGCTGATTTTGATTTAAGTGATACTTTTTTTACACAAATAGATTTTGATAGTTTAGAAGATGGTCTAATAAAAGCATCTTCTTACTCTAAGTTTCAAGCTTCAAGAAAAGACTTAAGCATAATCGCTCCAAAAACTTTAGAGTTTAAAGAGATTAAAAAGGTTATAAATTCACTAAACAATAGCCTGATTAAACAATATAACTTAATCGATATATATAGTGATGATAAACTTGGGGAAAACGAGAGTTTAACTATTAGATTTACTCTTCAAAGTGATGACAAAACACTTGAAGATGAAGATATAAATCAAGTTATAAACTCAATTTTAGATGCTTTAAAAGAGAAATTAAATATTACTTTAAGATAAGGGAAAAAGATGTCAAGTTTTAATATAAAAAGATTAAATAAGCCTTTTGATATTGTTATAGAAAATATTGCAAGTGATAAATCAATATCACACAGATGTGCTATGTTTTCACTATTTTCAAATAAAACTTCGTATATTAAAAACTATTTAACGGCTGAAGATACTTTAAATACTCTAAAAATTGTAGAACAATTAGGTGCAAAAATAAAAAGAGATGGAAGCAGTGTTGAAATAACTCCTGTTGATAATTTAAGCGAACCAGATGATGTGCTTGATTGTGGAAATTCTGGAACTGCTATGAGACTTTTTTGTGGATTATTAGCAAGTGTTGATGGCTCTTTTGTTTTAAGTGGAGATAAATACTTACGAAGTAGACCAATGAAAAGAGTTGCGGATCCTTTAAGAAATATTGGAGCAAACATTGATGGAAGAGAAAATGGAAACAAAGCACCTCTATTTATAAGAGGCGAAAAATATTTAAAACCTTTCTCTTATATATCTCCAGTAGACTCAGCTCAAGTTAAATCAGCTATGATTTTAGCAGCTCTAAGAGCTACAAATGTTAGTAAATATAAAGAGAATGAACTAACACGTGATCATACTGAGCGAATGCTAAAAGGTATGGGAGCAGAAATTTTTACAGATAATGAAGGCTTTATTAATATAAAACCTCTAACATCTCACTTAAAACCCTTAAATATAACTGTTCCAGCAGACCCTTCTAGTGGATTTTTCTTTGCTGTTGCAGCTGCAATTTCAAAAGGTTCTAGAGTTGTAATAAAAAATGCATCTTTAAACCCTACAAGAGTTGAAGCTTATGTTGTTTTAAAAAAAATGGGAGCAGCAGTAAACTTTATTGAAAAAGAGAATGTTTATGAACCTATTGGTGATATTGAAATCATTGGAGATGAATTAAACGGTGTTGAAGTAAGCCAAAATATATCTTGGCTAATAGATGAGCTTCCAGCGCTTAGTATTGCAATGAGTTTAGCAAAAGGAAAATCAAAAGTAAGAAATGCAAAAGAGCTAAGAGTAAAAGAGAGCGATAGAATAAAAGCAGTTGTAGATAATTTAGCACTTTGTGGAGTTGATTTTACAGAGTTTGAGGATGGTTATGAAATAAGAGGTGGAAAGTTAACAAGTGCAACTATTGACTCTTATGGAGATCACAGAATTGCTATGAGTTTTGCAATAGCTGGCTTAAATTGTGATATGAAAATAGATGATGTTGAGTGTATAAACTCATCTTTCCCAAACTTTAAAGAGATTTTAGACTCTTTGTATTAAGGATAAATTTTGAAAATAGAACTAGCAAGTAGCTATGGTTTTTGTTTTGGTGTAAAAAGAGCTATTGAGATTGCACAAAAGTATGAAAATAGTGCAACTATGGGACCACTTATTCATAATGAAGATGAGATAAATAGATTAAAAAAAGATTTTAATGTAGGGTTATATTCACAATTAAGTGATGCAAAACCAGATGATACTGTTATTATTAGAACTCATGGTATTCCAAAAAATGATTTAAGAGATCTTAAAAAGGGAGTTAAGAAAGTTATAAATGCTACTTGCCCATTTGTAACAACTCCACAAAATATAGTAAAGAATATGTCAAAAGAGGGTTACTCTATTCTTATTTTTGGAGATATTGAGCATCCTGAAGTAAAAGGTGTTAAATCTTATGCTTGCGATTTAGATGATGTTCATATCATATTATGCACTGAAGATTTAAAAAATATAAAATTTAAAAATAATAAAATTGCTTGTGTTGCACAAACTACAAAGAAAAAAGAGACTTATCTTGAGATTGTAAATGCTCTTATTTTAAAAAATAAAGAAGTGCGAGTTTTTAATACAATTTGTGATGCAACTTTTGAAAACCAAGATGCAGCAAAAGATATCTCAATAAAAGCTGATATTATGATTGTAATTGGTGGAAAAAGCTCATCAAATACAAAACAACTTCACTCTATTTGTCTTGAAAATTGTGAAGATTCATATTTAATAGAAAATGAGCAAGATCTTGAAATTTCTTGGTTTAAAGATAAGGAATTTTGTGGAATCACTGCTGGTGCGAGTACGCCTGACTGGGTTATTCAAAAAGTATGTGATAAAATAAAGAGTTTTAAACCATAATTTAAGCGATTTTTTTGTACAATCTTGCTATTTTAAATAAACTGGTAAACAAAGAAGGTACAAAATGCGTATGGAAGATATAGATTTAGGTGAAGACTTTGACTTTGAGCAAATGCTAAATGAGTCTTTTGAACAATCAGAGAATAACTCTGTGGTTGATGGTGTAATTGTTGATATAAATGATGAGAGAGTTTTAGTTGATGTTGGACAAAAAATAGAAGGTTTATTGTCAGTATCTGAAATTACAACAAATGGTGAATTAAAGTATAAAGTTGGAGATACAATTCCTGTTATGCTTATGGGAAGCAGAGGAGAAAGACCTAGTATTTCTCACAGAAAAGTACTTCAAAGAGAGAAGTTTAATAACTTTATAGCTACTCATGGTGAAAACTTTGAAGATGTTACTATTGAAGCTAAAATAGTATCTGTTAAACAAAGAGGTGGTTTCACTCTTGAAGATACAGATGGTTGTGAATACTTTATGCCTCTAGCTCAATCTTACATGAAAACTATTGGCGCTATTGGAAAAACAATAAAAGCAAAAGTTATTAAAGTAAACAAAAATCAAAGCTCGATTATTGTTTCAAGAAAAAAATTAATTGAAGAGAGTAAATCTGTAAAAGATAGCAAAATTGCTGAAATTTTAGAAAATAAAGAACCAATTAATGGAGTTATTAAAAAAATTACTTCTTATGGAATGTTTGTAGATTTAGGTGGAATAGATGGTCTTGTAAACTACAATGAGATTTCTTATAAAGGTCCTGTAAATCCTGCAAACTACTACTCTGAAGGGGATACTGTTTCTGTTATTGTATTATCTTATGATAAAAATAAACAACATTTAAGCCTATCAATCAAAGCTGCTTTATCAAATCCATGGGAAGAGATAAAAGATAGATTAGAAGTTGGTGATACTATTACTGTTACTGTTTCAAATTTTGAATCTTATGGTGCTTTTGTTGATTTAGGAAATGATATAGAAGGACTTTTACATATTTCAGAACTTTCATGGAATAAAAATATCAAAAATCCAAAAGAGATTTTAAGTATTGGTGAAGAGATAAATGTTGAAGTAATTGAACTAAACTTTGACCAAAAAAGATTAAGAGTTAGTTTAAAAAACCTTCAAGAAAAACCATTTAATAAATTTGTAAACTCTCACAAAGTTGGAGATGTTTTAAAAGGTAAAATTGCAACTTTAACTGAATTTGGAGCTTTTGTTACTATAGGTGATGTTGATGGACTGCTTCATAATGAGGAGTCTAGTTGGGAGCCAAATAGTAAATGTAAAAATCTTTTCAAAAAAGGCGATGAAGTTGAAGTTAAAATCATCAAAATAGATAGAGAAAAAGAAAATATCTCACTTTCTATCAAAGAAATAGCTACTTCTCCTGCAAAAGATTTCCAAGACAAATACAAAATTGGTGATATTGTAAAAGGTGCTATAAAAGATAAAAAAGATTTCGGTCTATTTATAAAACTTGAAAACAACCTAGATGGACTTGTAAGAACTGAAGATTTTGGTCCATTAAATATTGATGAAGTATCAATTGGTGATGAAATTGAAGCTGTTGTTATAAATATTGACACTAAAAAAAATAGAGTTAGATTATCGATAAGAAGATTAGAGCAACAACAAGAAAGAGATATTCTAAAGTCTGTAAATGATGATATGTCTATGACTTTGGGTGATGCTATAAAAGATCAATTCAAAAAGTAGGAATATTTTAATGAGTAAAAAAACAATTGTAGTTTGTGATCATATTCACGAAGCTGGATTAAAAATTTTAGAAAAAACAGAAGATATAAATTATGTATTTGCAGCTGATGTTGATAAAGTAAAACTATTAGATATTATAAAAGATGCAGATGTTGCAATTACTAGATCTTCAACAGATGTTGATGAAAAATTTTTAAATGCAGCAGTTAATTTAAAAGCAATTATACGAGCTGGTGTTGGTTATGATAATGTTGATATTGAAGGTTGTAGTAAAAGAGGAATAATCGCTATGAATGTTCCTACTGCAAACACAATAGCAGCGGTTGAACTTACAATGGCTCATATGTTATCTTGTATGAGAAAATTTCCATATGCTCATAATCAATTAAAAATTGATAGAGTTTGGAAAAGAGAAGATTGGTATGGAAATGAGCTTTATGGTAAAAAACTAGGTGTTATTGGTTTTGGAAATATTGGTCATAGAGTTGCGCTTAGAGCTAAAGCTTTTGAAATGGATGTAATTACTTATGACCCATTTATTCCTAGCACAAAAGCAACAGATTTAGGTATTACTTATACTACAAATTTTGAAGATATATTAGCTTGTGATATTATTACAATTCATACTCCAAAAAACAAAGATACTATTGATATGATTAGTTTCGATGAAATAAAAAAAATGAAAGATGGTGTTGTATTAATTAACTGTGCAAGAGGTGGATTATACAATGAAGAAGCACTTGTAGAAAATTTAAAAAATGGAAAAATTGCAATGGCTGGAATTGATGTATTCAAAAAAGAGCCAGCAACTTCTCATCCACTTTTAGATTTACCAAATGTAACTTTAACAGCACATCTTGGAGCAAATACAAAAGAGAGTCAAAAAGAGATCTCTATTCAAAGTGCAAACAATGCAATAGAAAGTGCAAGAGGAATATCATATCCAAATGCTTTAAACCTTCCAATAGATGAGAGTAAAATTCCTTCTTTTGTAAAACCATATATTGAACTTACACAAAAAATGGCATTTTTACTAGCACAAATTAGTAAAAGTGAAATTAGAGCTATTGAAGTAAGTGCAGAGGGCGAATTAGCTGAATTTGTTGAATCTTTACAAACTTTTGCAAGTGTTGGAGTTTTAAGTGCAAGTGCAAGTAGTAGTAGTGTAAACTATGTAAATGCAAACTTTATTGCTAAAGAGAAAAATATAGAATTAACTACTAAGAAATTAACAAATAGCAGTGGTTATAAAAATAAAGTATCTGTTAAAATAACAAATGCAAAAGGTGTAAAAACTATATCTGGAACTGTATTTGGTGACGATGTTCAAAGAGTTGTTAATCTTGATGGTTTTGCTATTGATGTTGAACCAAAAGGTAAAATGATTATTATGAAAAATAAAGATATTCCAGGTGTTGTAGGAAAAGTTGGAAATATTTTGGGTGAAAATGGTATCAACATATCTGACTTCAGACTTAGTCGTGGTAAAGAAGGAACTGCATTAGCAGTTATATTAATAGATGAAAAAGCAAACTCAAAAGTAACTAGCGAACTTGATAATTTAGAAGCTAGCATTGCTGTTGCTTATGCTGAAATATAAGGAGTAAAAATGGCAATTGGAATGAGCGAATTAAAAAAAGGTCTTAAAATTGAAGTTGAGGGAATTCCATATAAAATTGTTGAATATCAACATGTAAAACCTGGAAAAGGTGCTGCATTTGTAAGAGCAAAAATAAAATCTTTCTTAAATGGAAAAACTATTGAAAAAACTTTCCATGCTGGAGATAAATGTGAAACTCCAAATTTACAACAAAAACAGATGCAATTTTTATATGATGATGGTGAATTATTACAATTTATGGATACTTCAAATTATGAGCAAGAGGGTTTAACTTACGAGCAAGTTGGAGAAGCTTTTGATTGGATAATAGATGGAATGCAAGTTGATATGATGTATTTCAACGGAAAAGCTATTACAGTTGAGCCTCCAATGGTTGTTGAACTTAAAATTATAGATACTCCACCAAACTTCAAAGGTGACTCTCAAGGTGGTAGAAAACCTGCTACTTTAGAATCAGGTGCTGTTGTACAAATTCCTTTTCATATACTTGAAGGTGATGTTATAAGAGTAGATACTAGAACTGGTGAATACTTAGAAAAAGTAAAATAATTAAAAAGCTAGATTTATTCTAGCTTTTTATAAATAAAATCTACAAAAATTCTACTCAAGAATTTTCTTAATATCTTCTTTAGCTTTATCTTTGTCAAAATTTTGCTTAACAATGCTATTTTTTTCTTCGATTAAAACTCTTATTCTCTCTTCTTTGTATTTTTTATCTTTATATTCTTGGTAAGATTTATAACAATAAAATATCAAAAAAGTAGTTATAATAAAAATAGTAAAAGCTTTTTTATTCATAGCTAAATGAATATGAAAATTTTGGTTTTCTATATTTGCACCTTGGTTATCAATAACTTTGCTTTTATTGTCCAAAGAGTGTTTCGAGTTTGAGAAATCAAAATTTTGGTTCATCTATTCTCTTATTTGTTTTTTAATATCTATTATAAAATCTTCTATTTTATAAGATATCTCTTTTTTTAGATTTTCATCTGTAATTCTCGAGAATAGACTATTTAATTCAAAAATCAAATTATCTGGAATATTTATTATTTGAGTAGAAATATATTTATTAGTTGAATTATCTATCAAACTTGAATGGTTGTTTAAGTTGTAGTTAGAGTTTGAAAAGTCATTTAACTCTCCAAATATCTCTTTGTAAATTCCCAATTCTCTGCATTTTTTCCTAATAGCACTTATAGAATTTCTAATTTTCCAACTAGAAATTGAAGATTGTTTTATCTCCATAACTTCAGCTAAATCACTAATTGTTGTAACGTTAAAATAATTCAATAATTTTTCAATATAAAACTCTATTTCATTCATCTGCATCTCTTTTTATACTATTTGATATATATTATAGCAAAATAATATTTAATTAAGCAATATATTGCAATAATTGTCGATATAATTTGAATATACAAAGGAAAATATAAAATGAAAAAGTTATTTTTAGCTTTAATGCTAGTTTTGGGATTTAGTTTAAATGTTTACGCAAGTAATAATACTCCTGAAAGTGTTATCACTTCATTTTTAGAAGCTATGAGAAATGGAGACGAAGCAAAAGCAAGAACTTATTTAGACAAAGATAGTTTTATAAAACCTAAAAATATTATGAAACCGCAGCTAGGGAGTAAAGATACAACAACTGGAGAGTTGGGTTTAGTAAATAATATGTTTGTTCAGGGCGGGAAAAATAATCGTTGGACTTATACAATTAAATTAAATGATAATCGCCTTGCAAATCCTGATAGTAGGGGAGTTTATGCTTATATTGTAAAAATGGAAACTACTAATTACGATTTAACTAAATATTATGAAGTAAAAAAAATTAATAATACTTGGAAAATTACGGGGTGGATTTAATTATGATAGATATATTAGAAAAAATTTAAAAAATGAACAAAGCAATCCTTTTAGAAGATAACTTTATGTTGTATCATAATTGCATAACTTTGAAAACTCTTGGAGATATTTTATGAGCGAAAATAAATTTAATGTTATACAGTTTACAGAAATATTAAAAGATACAAACTTTTCTGATGATATAAGCATTAAAGATATTAAACTAAACGACAAATATTTTCTAAATAAGAAGTTTGGGATTAAAAAATATCTATTTAATAATATCTTAGATTCTATTGAAACTATAAATTTTGCTTTTAGTTCTAAAATAGATAGCAAAATTGTTCAATCATCTATTTATATGAATATTATGAGAGTTGATGAAGAATTTAATAAGCTAAAAGATGATTGTGAATTTGAAGTTTTGCAAAAATTTGATAGTGAAGATTTAAAATTTATAAGAGAAATTAGGAATCTTATAGAGTTTAATTATGAAAAGATAGAGCATAAAGATATTTATATTATAGTCAAAAAAGTATTACCAAATATAAAAAATATTATTGAAAATATAGACTAAAATTTATATAAATTGGAGATATTATGATTAAAGAAAAGTCTAAAATAGATTTTGATTATGAAGTTAAAAAAATTTATAAAGAGAAATTTTATGATAGTTTGGAAGAGTGTATCAAAGATTTTGAGTTTCCAAAAAATAGCGATGAAATATATGTTGATGAAAAGGATTTTAAAATTGCTTTTAAAGATACAAAATATATAAAAAAACTAACTCTTGATTTTAAATCTTTTGCTGAACTTTATAAGAACAATTTCTCATCTTTGATAGTAATCTTTCATATAAATAAAGATATAAGTTTATTTGAAATTAGTGATATTATGGAAAATTTTAATAACAATTTACCAAAAGAGACACAAATAATCTTTGGTAGTAAATTTTTTGATATTCCAAAAGATGAGCAAAAAATAGAACTTTATTTCAATGATACAAAAAGAGAATCTCTTGAAAAATTCAAATATAATTTTAGTAGTATAGCACCTGATAAAAGTTGCAAAAAAGAAAATGATGCAATATTTACAAATTATGAAAATATTATAAATATTCGTGAGCTTGGTTCAAATGACTTAAAAGAACTTTTTGAACTAATAATAAATAAAAACTTTATAAAAAATATTAAAAGTTATGATGATTTTGTAGTGCTAATAAAAGAGATTAAAGAAAAAAATGATTATAAGATGTTTGGATTATTTGTAGATGATACTCTTGCATGTTATGCTGGGGTTAGCATACAGACAACACTTTATTATAAAAAACATCTTTTTATAAATGAACTTAACATAATGTTTGAATATGATGAAAATTATAGTAGCCAAATGATAGACTTTTTAAGTGATTTTGCCTTGAAAAATAATTGTCACTATCTTGTTACATATGATGTTTATAAACACGAAAATATATATTTTTATAGATTTTTAGAAAGAAATAAATTTATTTATGGAGATTTTTTTAGATATATAAAGATAAAGTAATTTTAAACTTTTCTCTTTAAAAAAACTATCTTTTCATCTCCTAAATAGTTCTCATGCAATATTTCAAAATCTATATTTAGTTCATTTAAAGCATTTACCCCATTTCTGATTTTTGGGCTTATAATTAAAATAAAAAAGTCGATTTTATCCTTTAAAATATCAAGAAGATTATAAACACCTTCAACCATTACAAACTTATAATCAAGCAGTTTAAATAGATCATCACTAATGATTACTTTTCTATTTGGTACTTTAAAAAGTGGTATATTTTGAGAAAAAACCTTATTTTTGCTATAAATAAAAATATCTGGTTCTCTTCCTTTTATATATCTTGTATCTAAGGTTGGTTTATCAGTTCTTATAGTGTTTCCACCAATCATTAGAAGGTCAATCTTATCTCTTAGTGTATGTACATATAATTTAGCTCTTTGTGAGCTTATTTGACCATCTATAGCACCATTTAAAGTTTGTGCCATTTTGAAAAATATACAAGTTTTATTTTGCCAAGATTTAAAAGGGATTAAAAGATTTTCACACTCTTTTTCTAAAACCTTTGTTTTTACATCTATATTGTCATTTTCTAAAGTTTTTATACCACCACTTGCAATTTTGTTTGTATCAATTGAGCCAATAATTACTCTTTTTGGTTTTAAAATAGATAAAAGATTTGCACAAGATGGGGTTTTTCCATCATGATTACAAGGTTCTAGCGTTGTATATATTTCACAATCTTCAAAAAAATTATTATGATTTTTAATTAAGTACTCATGTATTTCAGAACTTTTATTTCTGATTTTTAAAACCGAATTTGGTTCTTGTGTAAGGAATGCAGTTTTTAGTGCATTGATTTCAGCATGTGGCATTCCTGCTTCTTTATGTGCTTCAACTGCTAAAAGCTTTCCAGCTTTTACAACAACACATCCAACAGCAGGATTTGGGTAAGTTAAAAGTTGATATTTCCAAGCCTCATCAATGGCTAATTTCATATAGAAATTATCATCAATCTTCATAAAAAACTACTTTTTACCACTCAAAATATGTTGCAGCACTTAAGATATTATCATAAGTAATCTCTTCATCTCCGAACTCTGTTTTTATACTTATCTTGGAATTGTCTGCGCTTAAAAGTTCACCTTTGAAAAGATCTGTTTCAATATTTTTCACTTTTACAAGCTCACCAATACTCGCTATAAAATGTTCTGGTTTTTTTAATTTTCTCTCAATTCCAGGAGAACTAACTTCAAGATTATATTTTCCACCCATTGGCTCATCAATATCTAAAATTGGAGATATTAATCTTGAAATTTCAGCACATTTATCCAAATTTACACCATCTTTTGATGTTACAATAACTCTAAAAATATTTCTCTCATGCTCTTTTTTTGTAACAATATCATAAAGCTTTAAGCCACTATTTTCAACTATTAGTTTAATTTGCTCTTCTAAATTCATTCTTTTTCACTTTTTGTTTTATCTTTTTTTATTTTTGCAAATAGGTCTTCGATATTTTTTGATTTTTCTAAAGATGTATCTAGTTCAAATTTAAAATTTGGACATTTATACCATCCTGTACTTGCCAATACATCACTTTTTATTCTTCCATTCGCTTTTTTTAGAGATTCAATTACCTCTTTTACCTCATTTTTATCAAAATCACTACCATCAAAATATACAATTGCATCGTATTTTCCATTTTTACAGTTTACACCTGTTATTGGTAAAGAGTTTATTTTACTATTTTGTAGTTGTGATAGAGCCTGAGGTATAAGCTCCATCAATAAGGATTCAGTTCTTTGAAGATTTATACTTTTCATTAATTGTCAATTTTTACTTTCTCTTCTATTTGAATAAATGTCTCAATATAATCTCCAACTTTTATATCGTTGAATTTATCAAACATAATTCCACACTCATATCCACTTGCAACTTCTTTTGCATCATCTTTAAATCTTTTTAGTGATGAAATTTTTCCAGTATATGTAACAACTCCATCTCTAATAATTCTAGCATGACCGCCTCTGATTACTTTACCATCTGTTACTAAACATCCAGCAACAGTTCCTACTTTTGGTACAACAAATGTTTCTCTAACTTCTGCTTGACCAGTATTCTCTTCTCTTATAATTGCACTCATCATTCCAGATAGAGTATTTTTTACATCATCAAGTAAATCATATATAATTGAGTATGTATTTATCTCAACTCCATCAGATTTTGCTTTTGCTTTTATAGCTCCTGTAGGTCTTACATTAAATCCTAAGATTATACAACCTTCACTAGCACTTGCTAGAACTATATCACTTTCAGTAATTCCACCAACAGCTGAATGAATAACTTTTACTTTTACTTCATCATTTGCAATTTTTTCTAAAGAGCCTTTAATTGCTTCTAAAGAACCACCAACATCTGCTTTAATAATTACTGGTAATTGTTTAATTTTACCTTCAGCTATTAATCCACTCATCTCTTCAAGAGATACTTTTGTAGATTTTGATAACTCTTTTGCTCTTGCATGTTCAGCTCTTGTTGTTGCAATGTCTCTTACTTCTTTTTCACTATCCATAGCAACTAAACTTGAACCAGTTGTTGGTACTTCATTTAGACCTAAAACTGTTCCAGTTTCACTAAGTCCTAACTCTTTTACAATTTCTCCCATATCATTTGTAATAGCTTTTACTCTTCCAAAAGTAGTATCACAAACAATATTATCTCCAACTCTTAAAGTTCCATTTTGAACAATAATATTAGCAACAGGTCCTCTTCCTTTTTCTAATGAAGACTCTATAACAGTTGCTTTTGCTTTTGCTGTAGGATCAGCTTTTAGATCAAGAAGTTCAGATTGTATTAAGATATTTTCAAGTAAATCTTCAACTCCATCACCAGTTCTTGCAGATACTCCAATAAACTCAATATCTCCACCCCAATCAATAGGTGTTAGATTTTTTTCAGCCATTTGAGCTTTTACCATATCTGGATTTGCAGTTTCTTTATCCATTTTATTCATAGCTACTATAATTGGACAACCACTTGCTTTTGCATGAGAGATTACCTCTTCTGTTTGAGCTTTTACTCCATCATCAGCAGCAACAACTATAATAATAATATCAGTAACATTTGCTCCTCTTGTTCTCATTGCACTAAATGCTTCGTGTCCGGGAGTATCAACAAAAGTAATTTTTTGTCCATTTTTTGTAATTGTATATGAATTTATGTGTTGTGTAATTCCACCAGCTTCACCGCTAGCTACTTTTGAACTTCTAATTTTATCCAATAAAGATGTTTTACCGTGATCAACATGTCCCATGATTGTTACAACTGGAGGTCTAGTTACAAATGATTTAGTATCAATCTCCTCATCATAACTTTCTTCATAATTTACATCTTCTAAGGCGTCTTTTACAGTTACTTCAATACCAAATTCTTCTCCTAGAATTTCTAACTCATCTTGTTTTAAAAAGTCATTTTTTGTAACCATCATTCCTAAATGAAATAGTACAGTAATAACTTCAGCTGGAGTTTTCCCACAAGCTTCTGCAAACTCATAAACTCTAATATCTTCAGGAATTACAATAGAAGTAATATCCTCTTTCTCTTGAGCTCTAACAACCCTTTTCTTTCTTTTTCCTCTTTTAAGTCCTGTTGGAGTATTTCCAAAAGCTGCAGGTTTTGAACTTCTAGAGTGATTTGCAGTATTTACTGGTTTTGGTTCATCAAAGATTTTAAAATTATCCTGTAAATCCATATCAAGAAGAACAACTTCATCTCCCAAAAGAGAATCATCACTACTTCTAAACTCTTCATTACTATGTGAAACTTCTAATTTTCTTCCATGATCTTGAGCTCTTATAGGAGTTTTTTTCTTCTCTTTTTTTACTTTTTGATTTCTTTGATTGTCTTCTCTTAATCTATTGTTTTTTTCAAAATTTTTCTCTTCATTTTCACCAAAGATATCACTTAAAGATTTTTGAGTTTTCTTAACTTCAAAATCTTCTTTTACAACTTTTACCTCTTGTTCTTCTGGTCTTTTTTTCTTAATAATTACAAGACCTTTTCTTTTTGGAACAACTTTTGTTGGATTTATAATATTATCTTCATCATTTAGAATAGTAACATTTTCTTCAGTTTTTAAAATAGGTTTTGCAATAGCTGGCTTTGTGATTTCAGTTTTTATTGAGTTACTAATTACTTGCTCTTTATTATTTGTTTCTAAAGCTTTCACTTCTTGGGTTTCTTCTTTAACTTCTATCTCTTTTTTAGGTTTTAAAACTTTTTCTTCAACTGGTTCTTTAATTCTAGAACTTTTTCCAGTCATTATATACTGTGTAATCTCTTCTGCATCCTCATAAGAAACAGTAGCTTGTGCCGTTTTTAAATCTATTCCTAGCTCTTTTGCTTTTTGCATAACCTCAGCACTTGTTGATGCAGCTTCTTCTGCAATCTCAAAAACTCTTACTTTATCTGACATCTAATAAAATCTCCTCAAGTTGTATAACATACTTATCTTTATTTTTACACTCTCTACAAAGTGCTTTTTCATATCGCTTAATATCTTTCATATCCAAAAAATCAACTTTACATGGATTACAAATATAAAAGCTTCTTCCAATGTTATCATAAATAGATAACTGTTTATTTGAACATTTAAATCTCAAAAGCTCCTTTTGTTCGAGCTTTTTCCTACAGAATATGCAAGTTCTTAAGATTGTTTTCAAATTAGCCAAATATTATACCTAAATTTTTCTTAATAATGTAAAATAATTAAATTTCAATTTTTACACCATTGTTATCAAAATCTACACTCATTACTCTAAAATGAGGAAATTTCTCTTTTAAAGCAAGTTCAAGCTTTTGACTATCTTCGCTATAAGCTACTGAAAAAAATGTAGAACCTGAACCAGAAAGAGTACTCATTAAAGCACCATTTTTAAGAGCTGTTTTTTGTACTTCAAATAGTTCTGGCATGTGCCTCATTCTAAATTGTTGATGAACCATATCAGCTGATGCATACTTTAACATCTCCCAATTTTCACTCATAAATGCAGCTGTTAAAAGTGATGAATGAGATATATTAAAAATTGTATCCTCTTTTGAATATTTATATGGAAGAGTTTTTCTTGATAATGTAGTTGAAATTGGTCTATTTGGTACGACAACAACTGCTCTTAAAGTTCTAGGAATTGATTTAGTTATAAATTTTACTTCATTTTCATGGACACTTGCTACATTAAATCCACCCATAACGGCTGGTGTTATATTATCAGGATGGCTTTCATATGCCAAGGATAGATTTAAAAGCCTCTCTTTTTCAACTTTTATTCCTTCAATTGCATAAGCACTAGCAATTGCAGAAACAATAACGGCAGAAGAGCTTCCTAATCCTCTTGAAAGTGGAATTTCATTAAAAAATTCAAACCTGAAATGTCTCTTTTTTTGTGTCAAATTGTAGTAAAAGTCGTTAAAAATAGATATAAACATATTATTGTCTTTTAATGCAGGGTTATTTGAACCCTCACCTTTTAAAGATACACTATGAAATTTTGATGGTCTTATTATTACTTGATTTTTTAAATTTAAAGCTAATCCTAAACAGTCAAATCCAGGCCCTAAATTGGCACTAGTTGCTGGAACACTAATTCTCAAATACTCTCCTTTTTAAATGGTTCCCATTTAAAAAGGAACCGAATCTTCTATAACTACTTTTTATAGCGGAGATTAAAAATCTCCTAAAAAGTAGCAAAAACCTAAAGTGCTTCAAGAATGAAGCCTGTCTTAAATGGTTCCCATTTAAAAAGGAACCGAATCTTCTATAACTACTTTTTATAACAGAGATTAAAAATCTCCTAAAAAGTAGCCTGTTGTTAAACTCTATGTGAGAAAATCATAAAGAGCTTCAAAATGAAGCCTTTATACAGCCGGTAAATTATATATTGGCAAAGTATCTTTAGAAAAATCTATATTTTCTAAACTCTTTGGTAATTTAAAATCCGAAATTTTACACATATTTGGCAAAAAATCTACTTTAATCTCTTCATTTTCATTTATAAAATATTTTTTTCCTAATGCTTTTATTGGTGAATTTTGATTAAAAAGAAAGCCATTAGCTGCTAAAAACTCAATATTTTTTATCATAGATATAGTTTTTAAAAAAATATAAGCAATTTTTATAGACATAAATGATCCAGGCGTATTTACATAAATTATAGTTTTTACATCAAACTCTTCTAATAAATCTTTAAATAAAATTGGCAACTCATCAGATGTTAAACCATTTTGTTCTATTTTTCTTAAAAGTTTTTTATCTTTGTAAACACCAATTAAGAGTGGTTTTGAAATAGTTATAACTAAAATTTCTATCAAATTTTTACTCTACACTCAACTGTTTTGCAAATGCAAGTTCAAAAACCTCAGCTTCACTACTTGCCTCTTCTAAATCAATGATTTCATAATTATCTTTATCTTCATAAAGTTTTTTTGTCAAAAGATGATTCAAGTGATGACTTCCAGCCACTGCTTCGTACTCACCAATCATTGTATACTCTAAAAGTGCCATATCTCCAATTGCATCAAGGATTTTATGTCTTACAAACTCATCTTCATATCTTAAACCATCTGGATTTAGAATTTTTGTTTCATCCAAAACTATAGCATTTTCCATACTTCCACCAAGTGCTAAACCAATACTTCTTAAATATTGAACTTCATGTAAAAATCCAAATGTTCTAGCTTTTGCAATACTCTCTTTATACTCCTCTATTGAGTAATCAAAATGAAATTTTTGTTGTCCAATTGCTGGATGATTAAATTTAATCTCAAAATCATAAACAATTCTATTTGATGGTTTTAAACTTACTCTTTTCCCATCTTCTGTTGTAACAACAACCTCTTTTTTGATTTTTATTGCTTTTTTTCCCTCTTCTTGTTCTTGTATTCCAGCCTCTTCAATTAGCATACAATATCCAGAAGCACTTCCGTCTAAAATTGGAATTTCATCATTATCTAAAACAACTCTTAAATTATCAATTCCATAAGCATAAATCGCAGATAAAAGATGTTCAATAGTAGAAACTACTACTCCATCTTTTCCTAAAACTGTTGCCATTTTTGTATCAACAACATACTCTTTTTTTAAAGGAATAGTAACAGCAGCATCACTTCTATATATTATAATTCCACTATTTGATGGCAAAGGCTCTAATCTCATTCTTACAGGAACCCCTTTATGAAGCCCTATTCCAACAATTTCGATATCACTCTTTATTGTTCTTTGTTTCATTTTTTATTTCCATCTATAATTTTTATTGCACTATTTATTGTATTTGTAAGATTTAGTTTCATCCAATTTGAATCCAACCACTCATTTGGATTTGCTTCAATTCCTTGAATTAAAATTCCAAAGTGTAAATGATCTCCAAATACAGCTCCAGTAGAACCTGTATTTCCAATTTCTTGTCCAGCAACAACCATATCTCCAACATCAACACTTTGAGAACTTGTATGTGCATAAAGAGATGCTATTCCTAAACCATGGTCAATAATAATACTTTCACCATAAATTCCTAAATAACCTCTGAATATAACCTTACCAGGATTAGTTGTAACAATACTTGCTCTTTTTACACTAGCCCAATCCATTCCTAAATGCCATGCTTCATCTATTTTTTCATTATTATAAGAATAGTGTCTTCGCTCTCCAAACATTGCAAATGTTTTTGCATTTGTCATTCTTATAAAAGTTTTAATATCAAAAGGCATATTTTGACTATCTGCAAAATTCTTGATTACAACATTTCTCATAGTTGATAAATTTTTTGCTCTTAAATCTTTATTTGCTTTTACAAAGATCTCAGCAGAATTTGTAGGAACCTCCATATTGCTAAGTTCTAAAACATTTTTACTAACACTATAAATAAAATCATCACTAATATTTAAATTATCAACTTTTTCTTTAAATCTATCATAATAAAAAGGAACTTTTGAAGAAGCTTTATTTCCTGCCATATCAATTGCAACAACCTTAACACCTTTAAACTCTGTTAGATCTATTGGCCATGTAATAATAGAGATATAAAAATTCTTTTTGTGAAATGGAAAAAGTTCAAAAATAACTTCATCATTGAATGTAACATAATAATCTTTTAGATTTTCATCATTTATTTCAACAATTAAAATTCCACTACCACCTTGTTTTATCATGTATGAATTTGAAATAACACTTGCTTGTGGTGATCTTCTATCAATTATTAAATTTGTATCTTTGATAGTTTCATTTCCAGCAAAAAAATTCCAACTACTACTATCTTTTGCTTTTACTCTTAAAATTGCATTTGTAGCTTTAAATCCATCTGTTGCTTTAAAAGGTTTTATTTCAAAAGTCAAAATTCCACTATTTGTATCTTCATTTATTAGTTCATTTTCTAAAACATACTCTTTTTGGTCATCTATTAATATTGTTTCAAAAGATTTTAATTTACTTTTATCTGCAACTTCAACTCTTATTGGAGTTTGTAAATTCCAATAAATATCTTTTTGATTAACTTCTGTTTGAACATAAATACTCGGTTCTTCTCTATCCAGAGTTAAAATAACACCTAGAACAATAACCACAACAACCATAACTGAAATACTTATATATAATAATCCGCTTTTTTTATCCATAATATTTTATAACTTCCTTTAATACTAAATTTTTTGCAACTTCAACATCTTTTGTATCTATTGTACATCCTGATGCATTAAAATGCCCACCACCATCAAAAATAGAAGCTATTTTTGAGACATCAAGCTCATTCTTAGACCTCAAAGATACTCTACAAGCTCCATTTATAAATCGTATAAAAAATGCAACTTTTACAATTTGCATACTCATAATCATATCAAGAGCATCTTCACAATCTCTAGCATGTGCACCAGTAGTTTTAAACCACTCTTCAAGAGCATAAATAGTAGCTATTTCTCCATCTTTGTGAAGCTCTAAACTATCTAAAACTTTTGGAATGATTCTGTATTTTGCCAAACTATCTCTTCTTAAAAGCTTATTTGCAATAAATGATGGACTAGCACCACATTCAACCAAAAAGTTAACTTTTTTAAAAGTCTCTTCATCACATCTTCCTAAAGAAAATGCCAAAGTATCATCATATATTCCACAATAAAGTGATTGAGCACTATATTTTGATATGTTTAATCCATTATGTTTAAAGAATTCAAAAACAATCTCAGCTGTACTACTTTTATATGGATCTACTATATTTATTGTGCCAAAATTATTATTTGAAGCATGATGATCAAAATTTATAAGTGGTACATCTTTTGATAAATCAAATCCAAGCCTTTTGTAAGTTCCACAATCAACACTAATAGCTAAATCATAAAAAGATGGTAAAATATTTGTGATTTTATCAAATCTATTCAAAAAATCTAAATTTTTTGGTAAATCAGAACTAATATTAAAAACTTTATGTTTGATTTTATTTTCTGCAAATAAATTTGATAAAGCCAAAGCACTCCCAATAGAATCAGGATCTGGATTTACATGAGTTATTATTAAAATGTATCTACTTTTTTCTATTAATTCTAAAGCTTTTGGATACAAACTCATATCTATTTTATTGTTCAAAATAAAATCTTTTTTCAAAATCAATCAACTCTCATTGAAAAATCAAGCCAAGTTGCTTGATGAATTATACTTCCACTACTAACAGCATCAACTCCTGTTTTTGCATACTCTTGAATAGTGTCAAGATTTATATTTCCACTAGCTTCTACTAAAATATGAGGATATTTATCATCTCTATATTTTACAACATCTTTTATTTGTTGAAATGTCATATTATCACACATTATAATATCAGCTCCAGCTTCCATTGCTGTTTCAACTTGAGAAAAAGTTTCACACTCAATTTCTATTTTTGTAACCCAAGATATTCTTTTTCTTGCTATTTTTACAAATTCTGCCAGATTTTCAATAGTTCTAAGGTGCGTATCTTTAAGCATCAAACAATCATCAAGACCCAATCTATGGTTTATTGCTCCACCAACTCTTGAAGCATATTTTTCAAAATCTCTCAAATGTGGTCGTGTTTTTCTAGTATCTAGTAAAACAACATCAAAACCATCTAGTTTTTCAACAAATTTACTAGCCATTGTAGCTATTCCACTTGCGTGTTGAAGCATATTCAAAAAAGTTCTCTCACTTGAAAGTAATTTTGAAGCTTTTCCTTCTAGTTTTGCTAAAATATCTCCAGCTTGTATTTTATCACCATCTTTTTTTAGAAAATCAACTTTTATTTTTTCTGTTTGAGCCAAAGTTTCAGCATACTTAACACCAGCTAATATCCCATTACTTTTTGAAACGATTTTTGCTGTAAATTTTCCATCAGGAGCAATATCGTAAAACAAATCTCCTCTTCCATTGTCTTCTGTTATTGCTTGCTTTACAAACCTTTTAATATGAATCATATTTCAAACATCCTTTCAAGAGCTATTTTTGCCCAGTATCTTGTATTTTCATCTACTTTTATCTCTGATAATTCACTTATTTTATTCTCTTTTATAGATTTTAAAGTTAAATAAACATGCTCTAAAGTTGTCTCATTCATAGTAGGACACTCTGGTTTTGTTGAACTTAAAATATATGTATTTTTCTCTCTTAATCTATTAACCATATTAAACTCTGTCCCAACAACAACTTTTTGATCCTCTGGTAGCTCTTTTATAAATTTTATTAATTGAGAAGTTGAACCAACAAAATCAGCTTTATCGCAAACAGATGGATCACACTCTGGATGGACAGCTACAATAATATCTGGATATTTTTCTCTATAAAAATCTATATCATCAATATTAAATTGTTGATGAACACTACAAAAACCGTTATAGCAGATAATATCAGCATCTTTTAAATTTGTTCCATCTCCAATAACTGCTGATTTCAATCCTAAACTTTTTGCAAAATTTTGTCCTAAACATCTATCAGGTACAAAAAATATTTTTTTACCAGATTTTAAACCTTTTTCAATTATTTTGTAAGCATTTGAAGATGTACAAACCATTCCACCCATCTCTCCAACTCTAGCTTTTACACTTGCACTTGAATTGATATAAGTAATTGGTAAAATATCGTCATTTGATATTCCAGCTTCATTCATCTTTTTTAAATTTTCTAAAAAATAACCTTCATCAATCATTCTAGCCATTGCACAACAAGCAATTCTTGGCATTAGAACTCTTTTTTGTGGATTTAAAATTTTTGCACTCTCTCCCATAAATCCAACACCACAAAATACAACAAACTCTTTGTCGCTTTCCATAACTTTTTTTGCTAATTCAAGGCTATCACCAGTTATATCAGCTAATTCAAATACTTCATCTCTTTGATAAAAGTGAGCTACAAGTACAACATCTAGCTCTTTTTTTAGTTTTAAAATCTCTTCTTTATAATTCAATAATATTACCTTTTAAAAATTTTATTAAGTGAGAATATATCAAAAATTTAGTTATAATCTCATTTAATTTTAAAAACAACAAAGGTTATTGATGGATTTTTTTACAAATGAAAATATAATTTTTTATCTTTTAGCATATTTAATAGGTTCTATTCCTTTTGGTTTAATACTAGCAAAAACTTTTGCTGGTGTTGATATAAAAAATGATGGAAGTAGAAGTATTGGTGCAACAAATGTTTTAAGAGTAGTAAAAAAAACAAACCCTAGTTTAGCAAAAAAATTAGGTATTGCAACAGTTATTTTAGATGCTTTAAAAGGTACAATTTTACTTTTAGTTGGTATGTTTATTTTTAATTTAAGTGAGCAAACTCTTTGGGCAATGGCAGTATTAAGTGTTTTAGGGCACTGCTACTCTATTTATTTAGGGCTTGAAGGCGGAAAAGGTGTAGCAACAGGACTTGGAGTTTATATTGTTCTAATTCCAATTTCTACACTAATTGGTGCAATTGTTTGGTTTATTTGTGCAAAAGTTTTAAAAATATCATCTTTATCTTCACTTTTGGCACTAATTGCAGTAATTATTAGCTCTATTTTTATAAACGATGGTTTAAATATTGGTTCGAATGCTCCTATGTATTTGATTGCATTTATTATCATATACAAACATATTCCAAATATTATAAGACTTTTAAAAGGTGAAGAGAAAAAAGTAGTATGAAAATAGAGATTGAACAACTTACTTTTAAATGTATTATTGGAATTCTTGATTTTGAGAGAGTAAAAAAACAAAAAGTTATAATCAACCTTAGTTTTGATTATGATTTTAGTAAAGATAATTTCATAGACTATTCAGAAGTTGCAAATCTTGTAAAAAAAAGTATGAAAAAGAATAAATTTGAACTTATTGAAGATGCAATAAAAACAATAAAAAGAGTTCTAGAAGATAGTTACACAATAAAAAATCTCAAATTAAAAATCTCAAAACCAAATATTTTGAAAGATTGTATAGTAAGTATCTCTTCTTAAAAAAATTTAGTAAAATTATGGTAAAATCTTGCATTTTTAAAAAAAGGATTTTATCTTGAAAAAAATTATTGCTTCTTGTGCACTATTATGTGGAGCTTCTCTTTTAGCAGACACTACTATGTGCTTTAAAGAAAACCACCCATCTATGGCTACTATTGAAACTGTTCCTCTAAATGGTGGAGCTTGTGGAGGAAAATACTCTATTAATGATATGAAAAAAAAGGGTTGGCTTGTTGATGATATTAAAATAAATGGTTCTAGTTATATTTATATCTTAAAAACTCAAGATCATGGAAAAACTATGGCTGGTGTTGCACCATCTGGAATTAGTCAAGAACAAATGGAAGCAAATATTCTTGCTAAGCTTGAATCTAAACAAGAAGCGGAAGAGCAAGCTGCTATTGAAAAAGCGAATGAAACTATGTTAGCTGAAGCAAAAGTTTTATACATAAATCAATGTCAAAGCTGTCATGGAGAAAAAGGTGATAAAACAAAAGGTAATTCAAAACTTAAAAATGTAAGCCAAAAAGATATGGAACAAGCACTAAGAGATTATGAATTGGGAATTAGTGAAGAGAAAAGAAGTTCTATTTATGGACCTGCTCATATTAATTTCTTAAACAACTCAAGTATAAAAGGTATAAAAGCTTATTTAGATAGTATTCAATAATTTTAAAGAGCATATTGCTCTTTAAATAATATTTTATTTACTCACAACATATTTAAAAACCTCAAAATAGAAAAACCAAAGGATAAAGCTATATGGATGCCTATGAATATTCAGAACTTCTAAAACTACTTAACACAAAACTAAACAACATAAAAGGTATTTTAAAGCCTGATTTATTAAATAAAAGATTGCAAGAGATTATAGAGCTTGAATCAGCTCAAGATTTTTGGAATGATATTGACAACGCTACAAAAATTGGAATAGAAAAAAATAGAATTTTAGGAAAACTAAATAAATTTAATAAGGCTTATGAGTCATTAAATGGTACAAATGAACTTTATGAGATGGCTAATAGTGAAAAAGATGAAGATACTTTAGAACTTCTATATGAGGAAGCTAGTGATTTAGAAAGTTTAATAAAATCAACTGAAATATCTGTAATGCTTTCAAATCCAGATGATACACTAAATGCAATCGTAACAATACATCCAGGAGCTGGCGGAACAGAATCACAAGATTGGGCAAGTATATTGTATAGAATGTATCTTAGATGGGCCGAAAGAAATGATTTTAAAGTTGAAGTATTAGATTATCAAAATGGTGATGAAGCTGGAATAAAAGATGTAAGCTTTGTAATAAGAGGTGAAAATGCTTATGGTTATATGAAAACAGAAAATGGAATTCATAGGTTAGTGCGAATATCTCCTTTTGACTCAAATGCAAAAAGACATACATCTTTTTCATCTGTTATGGTAAGCCCTGAAGTAGATGATAATATTGATATTGTAATAGAAGATAAAGATATAAGAATTGATACATATAGAGCTAGTGGTGCTGGTGGACAACATGTTAATAAAACAGAATCGGCTATAAGAATTACACATATTGCTACAAATATTGTTGTTCAATGTCAAAATGATAGAAGTCAACATAAAAATAAAGCAAGTGCTATGAAAATGCTTAAATCAAGACTTTATGAACTTGAGCTTGAAAAACAAAGAGCATCAAAAGATACAGGCGATAAGAGTGAAAATGGTTGGGGACATCAAATTAGATCATATGTTTTACAACCATATCAGCAAGTAAAAGATAGTAGAAGTAATATTGGATATTCAAATGTAGAAGCAATTTTAGATGGAGATATTACAAAAATTATGGAAGATGTTTTAATAGCTACTAGCTCAAATTAATCTTTTATAAAAAATTAAACCAAATAAAAAAGGCTAGAAGAAAACCTTCTAGCCTTTTTATATTTTTACAATAAAATCTTATAAAAATGATTTTGAATATGCACTATCAGATACATTTTGAGTATCTACGATATATGGAACAAGTGCCATATGTCTTGCTCTTTTAATTGCTTTTTCTACCATCTCTTGAGAATTTTTAGAATTTCCTGTAAGTCTTCTAGGCATAATTTTACCTCTTTCACTCATAGAAATTTTTAAAAGCTCAATATTTTTATAATCTATAAATTCTACTTTCATTTCAGTATATTTACAAGATTTTTTTCCGTATTTTCTTCTTTCAGCCATTTTTAACTCCTTATTTTCTAAAACGGTATTTCGTCGTCGATATCGATTTCAGGAATATTTTGCTCAACTCTTGATTGAGCTACTCTTCCTGCGCCTTGATTTGAATTGTATGAAGGTTCATTGTATTGCTCTTTTGGAACTTGATTATAAGAGTTATTTCCGTAAGAACCACTCTCACTTGAACCTTTGCTATCCAACATTTTCATCTCTTCAACTCTTAAAGAGTGTCTGCTTCTAGAACTTCCGTCTTGTGCAGTCCACTGTTCAAGAACCAATCTTCCTTCTAGTAAAACTTTAGAACCTTTTTTTAAGTATTGATTAGCAACTTCTGCACTTCTTCCAAACATATTAAACTCTAGAAAACAAACTTCTTCTTTTTGTTCTCCTGTTTGAGATTTATATTTGTAAGATGTAGCAATTGAACTTTTAGCAACTGCTGAACCACTAGGTAGATATTTTAATTCAATATCTCTCGTGAGATTTCCAACCATAATTGTCTTATTATACATAAAAGGCTCCTTATTTTAAAACGTTACTTTGAAGCTCTTTTTATAGCTTCTTCACTCATTTTAGTCCAAGAAGAAATCTCTTTTTTAGTTTCATATTTAATAAACATAAATCTAATAAGCTCTTCATTGTTTCTATAATTTCTTTCAATCTCTGCGATTGAATTTGCTGGTGCTCTAAAATAGATTACATAATAGTAACCTCTTTTACATTTTTCGATTTCGTATGCTAACTCTTTTATACCAATATTTTCAGTTGCAACTATCTCTGCACCATTTTTTTCAAATAGAGCTTTAACTCCATCAAGTTGTGCTACTGTCTCTTCTTCAGTTAAAGTAGGCTTTAAAATAAACATTGTTTCATAATGTTTTAATTTTGACATTCGTTCTCCTTATAGATTGTGCCGATTTTCTTTACATTCCCATTTTCATCAGCAAGGATATTTTTTTGTAAAGTTTGGGATTTTATCTAAATGAAACTATAAATTTTCTTAAACTTGCTTGTAAATATAAATTTATATTATCAATTTTTTCCGTTTTTATAGCTAATTCTAAATTTAAAATATACTCTAACATCTCTAAAAATTGTTTTGGTTTTATATTTATTGCTAGTTTTGATTTTTTTTCCCAAATATTTTTTGGGGGATTATAACCTAAAACTTCAATAGGATTTACAACTGCATAAATTCTAGCATGTGAACTAATCATAAAAAGTTGTTGAATAAATGAACTAATTTGATTTAGAATAAAAACCTCATTTAGTCCCTCTTCTAGAAGAAGTGTTAAATCATTTGATATATCTTTTGAAGCTATTAAATCATGTAAAAAATCATCAAAATTAACACTTCCTACACCAAAACAGTGCAAATCTACTAATTTTGTAGTTACTCTTTCATTTAAAACAAGCAATTTACTTAAATCATTTGTGCTAAGACTAATATTTTGTCTGTGCATAAAATATAGATGACTCAAAGCATTTTCATCATAATCTATTTTTAATCTCTTTGCCTCATTTTGTAAAAAACCTATAGCTTCATTTGGCATTAATGCAAAAAATCTAACTGCACAAGCATTTTGTTTAGCACTAAAACTACTCTCCATAGATTTAAAATCAGCATCTCCCATACAAGCTAATATAAGTGTGCTATCTTTATTTAAGTTTGCAGCTTCAACAAGAGAATCTAACTCTTTTTTTGGAATTTTTTTATCTATTTTTATCAAAACTACATTGTTTGATGAAAACAAGGATGACTGAAGAAGTCTATCTTTAGCGTATTTAAAATTATACTCTTCAAAATATAGTTTTTCTACATCTTCATCTTTTGCTATTATTTTTGAGACTAAATATGAGTATTGCTCAACCAAAAACGTTGATTGACCATAAAACATATAAGAACTAAATCTTTTATCTGCTTTTAAATATTTATCAAATTCACTTTTATACATGGTTAAAATATTACCCTAAGTTTACTTTTATTATAATTTTTCTTATTTTAATTACTAAGGGGTTTATGATGTACAAAATTGCTCTTCCTATTTTAGGTTTTGAAAATTTCTCAAAAGTTGATGTAGAAAAACTAGATGAATTCGTTGCTTTTTTAAAGTTCGAAGATGGTTCTAAAATATCTATTATAAATATAAATGTTTTAAACAAAGTTTCATTTGATTTTAAAATTGATGATAAAACTTTAGAGGCTTTAAAAATAAAATCAAAAGATGATTTTTCAACTTATTTTATTTTAGTTTCTCAAGAACCAGTTGAACACTCAATTATTAATCTAGTTGCGCCAATTTTCATAAATGAAAAAGAGAAACTAGTTGGTCAATACGTTACAAGCGAAAAAGTTGATCCATATTTAGCATCTTTAAATAAATGTGTAAACTTATAAAATTTTAGCAACTATTAATTTAGTTGCTAAATTACTTGAAACTATTTTTACTTTGTGTTTTGAAAATAGTTTTTGTCCCTTATAATTTTCTATAGTTACTTTTAATCCAATCATATTTTCATAACAAACACCCTTTGCTCTTTCAATGTCAACTATTTTTACTTTAATTTCGCCATCAATATTCTTTTTAGCCCATCTTGCATATTTTCTATCTTCAAAATCCCAAACAAGTTTATCTATCTTTCTTTCTTGTTCTGAAATATGAGTACAAATATCATCTATATTTTTTGGTAATTTTTTGGTCTTTAAAATTCTATGAATTACCAAATCAGAGTACCTTCTTATAGGACTTGTAAAGTGTGAATATGATTTAAACCCCAAACCAAAGTGTCCCAAATTTTTTGAGCTATATTTTGCTTGAGTTAAACTTTGAATAACAAGTTCATCTATCTCATCTCTTAAAAATAGTTTATTTGATTCTTCTTGAATATGAGAAATTGTTTCATGTACATTATCTTTTAATTTTGCCTTTACTCCCAAAATATTAACATCATCAATTAATTTTGATATAGCCTTAAAATTTGGCTCTTCATGAATTCTAAAAATTCCCAAAGCTCCAACTTTTTTGCTAGCTTCAATATTTGCTAAAAGCATACACTCTTCTACTAATTGGTGAGAGGATGTTGATTTTTCTACTTCAATATTTTCTAATAAACTGTTTTTTAATTTAAGTCTATTCTCTTGTGTTCTAAAGTCATAACCTTTTTTTAATCTATCTTCTCTAAATTTTTTTGTAATTTCATAAAGAGGAAGAAGATAATCAAAAATTCTCTTTTCATTTTCATTATACTGGTCAAGTTTATTTTCTAAAACTCTATCAATCCTTCCATATGAAAAATTCCTATGATTTTTTATAGTCGCACAAAATAGTTCACTATGTTGGACTTTTAAATTTTTTATGTCTAACTTTAGTTTGAAAACATAGGCATATCTATCTTCATTCTCTTTAAGTGAACACAAGTTTTCACTTAAAAGTGGAGGAAGCATTGGCAATGTTCTACTTGGTAAATATATTGTTGAAGATTTTTTAAAAGCTAAAACATCAAGTTTACTCCCCTCTTGTACAAAATGAGAAACATCTGCAATTGCTACAAAAAGAGTGTTATTTTCTTTATCAAAAAAGATAGCATCATCATGGTCTTTTGCACTATTTGGATCAATCGTACAAAATGGTAAATCTCTTAAATCAACTCTTTCTTCTTTTTTAGACTCATCTTCAACAAACTCATCTATTTCAATTTTTTCTTCATCCCTATAAAGCTCTTCATAAATATACAAACTTATAAATTCATCTATTTTTGCATCATTCAAATTTCCAATAAACTTAATCTCTTTAAACTCTTTGTTATCTATGATTAAAACATCTCCATTTTCATAAGTTTTTGTATTTTTACTAGGTAATTCTATATTCTCTTTTAAGGTAAAAAAAGAACCATCTTCAACATATACTAAGATTTCGGCTTTTTTTCCTTCAAGTACTTTTATAACTTTTGCTTTTATTTTACTTCTTGGATTAAAAACTCTTTTTGCCAAAATTAAATCATTATTAAATGCACCATTTAAACTATCAAGTTCTAGTTTTATGTTTTTTAATGGATTTACTAAATCTTCTAAAATAGCAAAATTCTTCTCTATTTTTAAAACTCCAATTTTATATTTTGAATTTATCTCAAAATCTTCACCATTTTTTACTATTATTTCATCTTTTATGTAATTTTCTATTATATTTTTTTCATCTTGCGAAAAATTAAATATCTTGTTTTCAATTTTTGTAAATATATTTTTTAGCAATTCTTATCCTTTTATTTGCACTATTATATAGTTTTTCTTTTAAATCTAATATTTATATAATTTTTTGTATAATCTTGCTAAATTTTAAAAAAAACAGAGGGTAGATAAATGGCAATAAATGTATTCTATGACAAAGATTGTAATATAGAGTTAATAAAATCAAAAAAAGTTGCAATGATTGGATTTGGTTCACAAGGACACGCACACGCTGAAAACTTAAGAGATAGCGGTGTTGAAGTTGTTGTTGGATTAAGAAAAGATGGTAGTTCTTGGAAAAAAGCTGAAGCTAAAGGTTTCAAAGTTTTAACAGTTGATGAAGCTACAAAAATTGCTGATGTTGTTATGATACTTTTACCAGATGAGAGTCAATCTGAAATTTATGAAAAAGAGATTAAACCAAATCTAAAAGATGGTGCTTATTTAGCATTTGGACATGGATTTAATATTCACTATAAAAGAATTATTCCTTGTAAAAAAATGAATGTTATGATGATTGCTCCAAAAGCTCCAGGTCATACAGTTAGAAGTGAGTTTACAAAAGGTGGAGGAATTCCAGATTTAATTGCAATTCATCAAGATGCATCTGGTGATACAAAACAAGTTGCTCTTGCATATGCTAGTGCAATTGGTGGAGGAAGAACTGGAATTATTGAAACTACTTTCAAAGATGAAACTGAAACAGACCTATTTGGAGAGCAAGCAGTTCTTTGTGGTGGAGCAACTGCTTTAGTTCAAGCTGGATTTGAAGTTCTAACAGAAGCTGGTTATGAGCCTGAAATGGCATACTTTGAATGTTTACATGAGTTAAAACTAATTGTTGACTTAATGTATGAAGGTGGGATTGCTGATATGAGATACTCTATTTCAAATACAGCTGAATATGGAGATTATGTAAGTGGACCTAGAGTTATCAATGATGAGTCTAAAAAAGCTATGAGACAAATCTTAAAAGAGATTCAAAATGGTGTATTTGCTAAAGATTTCATCCTTGAAGGACAAGCTGGATACCCAAGAATGAATGCTGAAAGAGCATATACAAGAGCTTCTTTACTTGAGCAAACAGGTGTTAAATTAAGAAATATGATGCCTTGGATTGCTTCTAAAAAAATAGTAAATCAAGAGACTAACTAATTATTTTAAGAGGTTCTCCTCTTAAAATAAAACTATCTTATGGTAAAAAAAACAAGAAAAAAACGAAAAATTTCACCTATAAAAAAAAGCTTAAGAAAAAGAAATCTTGCAAGAAATTTTATAGTACTTTTAGCTCTTATTTTTCTACTTCTACTATTTGCTTATTTTTTCTTGAGTAAAAATAATCAAACAGTAAAATCTTCTTCAAACAATAACATCTTACAATCTAAAAAACTATATACAAATGATGAAATTATGGAAAAAGTTATTGAAAATTTAAATCCAGATAGTAAAAATAATATTTTAGAGAAAAATTTAGAAACAGAAGAAAATAAAAAAGAGATTTTTGAACAAGAGTTAAAAAAAGATATTTTAAAAGAAGTTTTAGAAAAACAAAAAGAGATTGAAAAATCAAAAATTGAAGAAAAAGTAGAAATAAAACAAGCCAAAGAACCATCAAAAGAGATAGAAGATGAGATAATTGAAGAAAAAACTAAAATAGAAAAACCCACAATAAAAGAAAAAAAAGAGCTAATAACAAAAAAAGATAGCTACAAATATGATTTAAAAACTAAACCAAAACTAGTAATTATAATAGATGATGTAGTATCAAAATCACAAAAAGATAAAATTTTAAATATTGGATATCCTATAACTATGGCATTTTTACCACCTAATGGTGGTCATAAAGAGTCTGCAATTATTGCCCAAAATTTACCATTTCATATGATACACTTTCCCATGCAAGCTTCTAAAAACTTTAAAAATATTGAAATTGATACTTTAAATATATCTGATAGTTATGAAAAAATAGAAGCACGAGTAAAAAAGCTTAGAGACTTGTATCCAAATACTACTTATACAAATAATCACACGGGTTCAGTTTTTACAGAAAATTATGAAGCTATGGACAAACTTTTTCGTGCATTAAAAAAGTATAATTTTATATTTGTAGATAGCAAAACAACTCCAAACTCTGTAGCAAAAGAGTTATCTATAAAGTACCAAATGCCTTATATTGTAAGAGATACTTTTTTGGACAATGATAGAAGCTTTACAGCTATTCAAAATCAGCTAAAAGATGCAATAAGAGTTGCCAAAAAACAAGGCTTTGCAATAGCTATTGGACATCCTTATGAAGTTACTTTCAAAGTTCTAAAAGAGTCAAAACATCTTTTAAACGATGTTGAACCGATATTTTTAAACAAACTTCCATATTTATAAAAATTTAGTTAAAATAAATATAAAAATTATCAAGGGGTGATTATGATAAATCAATTTGATTTTAAAATCAAAGAACTTGAAAATATGAAAAAATACCCGAAAGAGCTATATTTTATAGGAAATACTCAACTTTTAAAAAGAAAAAAAATCTCTATCGTAGGTACAAGAAGACCTTCAAATTATACAAAAGAGTTTACTTTTAAACTAGCTTCCAAACTATCTCAAAATGGAATTTGTATAGTAAGTGGTGCTGCTATGGGAGTTGACAGCATTGCACATAGTGGAGCTGGAGTAAATAATACAATAGCGGTTGTAGCAAATGGTTTGGATATAAGATATCCTAGTGTAAACAAAAATCAAATTATTGAGATTGAAAAAAATGGCTTAATTATCTCAAGTTTTAAAGAGGGTGAAAAAGCAAGATTATATAGCTTTGTACAAAGAAATGAGATAGTTGTAGCTTTAGGTGAAAAATTAATAGTTACTCAAGCTGATTTAAACTCTGGAAGTATGACATCTGTAGAGTTTGCACTTAAACAAAACAAAGAGATTTTTGTTTTACCACATAGAATAAATGAGAGTTTAGCTACAAATGAATTAATCAAAAAAGACTTAGCAAAAGCAATTTACGATATCGATGAGTTTCTAGAAGATATTGTTGGGGTTGGTCTTTTTGGGTTTGAAAATAGCTTTGATGAGATTTTGGAATATTGCAAAAGTAACCCAATTTATGATGAAGTACTTCTAAAATATCCAGATAAAATATTAGAGTATGAGCTAGATGGTAAAATAGCTATCAAAGATGGAAAAGTTTTTGTGCTTTAAGCATTCTGGGTATAAATATTAATAGATATAAAATCTATCTATTAATATCTTAATTGATAAGTTATATCTCCAGCTCCAACACCTAAAAATATACCTTCATCATAAGTTTTTATGATTTTATCATCTTTTATAAGCTCTATTTTGCCTTTGTATGAAACTACTCTATCAGCAAAAATTGGATTATAAGAAGCAAACTCTTTTTCAAAATCAATATCTATTTTTTTCTCACCAGCAACAGTCCAAAGTGGAAGAATAATTAACTCATCACATCTTCTAAAACACTTTTTAAAACCTTCAAGATTATCACTAGTTCTACTATATTTATGTGGTTGCCAAAGAACTATTCTATTGTTAAAGTTTGTAAGATTATCATATAACTCAACTGATTTCATAGTTGCTTCAATCTCTGTTGGATGATGTGCATAATCATCAATTACCACAAATTTTTCATTTGATTGAACAATATCAAATCTCTTTTTAATACCTTTGTAGTTTAAAAGATTTTTTCTAATAGTCTCAATATCAAGTTCGTTTAAAGCTGCCAAGATTGCCAAAGAGGCATTTGATGCTATATGAAAACCAAATCCCCAAACTTCAAAAGTACCATAATCTTTTAAATCAAATTTTGTGCAAGGTTGCCCATCTTTTAGAGTGTAACAAAGATTTTTTATATCTTTTGATGGATAAAGATATGTTGCATCCTCAATTTTTAGTTTTTGTATATCTTTATCTTCACCATTCACAACTCTCTTTTTTGCCAAACTTAAAAAAGTTTCATATGACTCATAAAATTTATCATAATCATAGTGATAATACTCCATATGCTCAGGTTCAGCATTTGTAACTATTGCACAATATGGATTTGAAAGTAAAAAAGATGCATCACTTTCATCTGCTTCAAATGCAACTGTTTTATCTACATATCTAAAATTACTTCCAAACTCTTTTGAAATAGCACCAATTAACGCACTACTTTGTAAAATAGTTGCTAATATTGCTGTTGTAGTAGATTTTCCATGAGCACCTGCAACACAATAATTTTTCTTATCTCCTAAAATTATAGGTAGTGCCTCTTTTCTTGAAAGAGTTCTGATTTGCTTAAGTCTTGCTTCTATTAACTCAGGATTCTCATCTGTAACTGCTGCTGAATAAATTACTAAATCTAAATCATCACTTATATTTTTTGCTTCTTGCGGACAAGATACTTTTATTCCCTCTTTTTCTAACTCTTTTGTAATTGAAGAACTTTTCATATCGCTTCCACTCACGCTATGCCCATCAAAATTCAAAAATCTAGCTAGTGCCGAAAGCCCTATTCCTCCAATTCCTATAAAATGAACTCTCAATTTATTTCCTTTTTTCGATTAAATGTTTTAAATTTTCATACTCTTTTTGTAAAAACTCTTGGTGATTTTTTAAAAAATCATCTACATCAAAATTAAAAGTTGTAATAAAATACCCATACTCTTCTTTGGATTCAAGCTCATCTTTATCAACAAACTCTTCATAAAAATCTTCAAAATCAAGCTCTTTTGATAAATTCACAATTAAAACTTCCATATTTTTTTTCAAAAAATCATCATTAATACTATTTGCAAGAGTAAAAAACAGTGCTTTTGCTAATTCAAAATCACTATTTGACCATTTCTCAATAGCAAGTTCATAAAAAGCTCTAATAGTTAAAAAATCAATATTTTCTAGTTTTAATAACTCATTTTTTTCTAATTTTTCTTCAAGATTAAGAGTAGCAACTTTTAAAATCTCATCATAAATTTTGTTTGTTTTTTCTTCTTCTAAATCTAAAACTAGCATAGTGTCTAAAATTTCATACATCATCTCTATATTTTGATTTTTTATTGAATTTTGCATTGCTGCTTCTAAATATATTAAAAAATCTGGATTTGTTCTAGCTTCGTTTAAATCGTTTTTATTCATTTTTGTACCTGTTCTTCAGAAATTGGAATTAAGATTTGATTAAATTTGTTCATATCAAAAGCAACTAAATCACTATTTGTATAGAAGAACTTAATAAATGACCTTTTTTTAAACATTTTTTGTTTTAGAGGTAAGATTTGCAACATCTCTTTTTGTTTTTTTAACTCTCGTATTGGATTTTCAACACCTTTTATAATCTCTAGTTTTTCATTAAAGATTTTTGCCAAATTTTCATAGTGGTCTAGCAAACTTACTTGATTATCTTTTTGTCCTATTGGATCATAATCAAATATTTTTGTTTTTAATTTTAACTGAGTCGCAACATCAAAAACTATTGGAGAAATCTGTTCATAACTTCCGCTATCATTTAGAACAACTCCAACATTTTTTGAAGCTTTTAAACTCTCTTCTCCCATTTTAAAAATTGGAATTTTTAGCTCTAAAAGAAAATTTAATTTATATAAATCTTTGAACATAGATTTTGTCAAAACAAGTAAACCAATATTATATTTTCTGCTATCTTCTTTAATTATCTCTTTAAATCCTAAATTTGCATAATCTATTTGCAAAATTATTGTAGGAAAATATTTTAATTCATTTTTGATAAGTTCCATAATTGCTACAGTTGTAGGTCTTGTAACTTTTACAATAAGTAAAGAGTTTTTTAATTTTTCATTTAGATATTTTGCTTCATCAAGAGCTTTTTTTACACTCTTTTCATCTTCTAAATACAAATCCAAATATAAGTAGATTTTACTTCCAAATGGCATAGGAAATTGTCCTTGAGTTTTTCCTATAACATTATAAATATTCATCAAAACAGTTGGTTTTCCAATAACCAAAATCAAATCATTTGGTTTTAAAACTAAAGATGATTTTAGATTCATTAATTTTTGATTTCTATAAAGACCAAAAATTCTCCAATCTTTTTGCTCAATTGAATCAATAGAACGATAAGCATAAGAGCTTCCAAATGGAATTTTTATCTCCATTATTTCGCCTTGCTTTAATCCAATATTTTGTGCTAAAACAGGTACATTTGGTAATCTTTCAACCATTCCATTTGCTAAAACATCAATTCCTTTGTAAATACTAACCATTGGGTCTTTTATATTTATTCCCCAATAATCTAAAATAGTAATTTGAAGATTTTTTTTATATTCTCTAATATTTTTAATAACACTCATCATCTCATCTTTTGAGCTAAGTGCCATTAAAACTTCACTATGGATATTTTTGTCAAGAACCATTGATAGTTTTGAGTTTGAAGTAGGATCAAATTTATAGAATGTAAAATTTGACGGTTTTTGAATAGGTAAAATCACATCATTCATATATACAACATCATAGTTGTTATCACCTGTATTTGACTCTACAATTCTTTGCAAAAGCTTCTTTGCAACTATCCCATCAAGTATAATTAATATCTTTTTCATGGGCGAAATTATATCTTAAAAAGTTTAATAGTAGATTTTAGATAGAATATAATCTTAATTAAAAAAAGGTTTATAATATTTATGGAATTTCAAATTAACGCAACTTCACAAGGGGCAAGAGCTTGTACAATTAAAACAGCTCATAGCACTATTTTAACTCCTGTTTTTATGCCTGTTGGTACTCAAGGAACTGTAAAAGCTCTTGATGCAAACGATATGTTAGAAATGGGTGCAAAGATTATTTTAGGAAATACTTATCACTTGTATTTAAGACCTGGGAGTAAACTAATAAAAAAGTTTGGTGGACTTCACGGTTTTTCAAAATTTCCAAACTCATTTTTAACAGATAGTGGTGGGTTTCAAGCATTTTCACTAAGTGATAATAGTAAACCAGATGAAAATGGGATAATGTTTAAATCTCATATTGATGGAAGTAAACACTACTTTACACCAAAAAGTGTTTTAGATACTCAATATGATTTGGGTAGTGATATTATGATGATTTTAGATGATTTAGTTGCACTTCCAAATACTAAAGAGCGAATTGCTAAATCAATTGAAAGAACTACAAAATGGGCTAAAGAGGCTATTGAATATCACATGGAACAAAAATCAAAAGGTATTGGGGTAAATCAAAATATCTTTGCAATTATACAAGGTGGGACAGATAAAGAGTTTAGAAAACTAAGCGCCGAACAACTTTGTGCAATGAGTGATTATGATGGTTTTGCAATTGGTGGATTAAGTGTTGGTGAACCAAACCAAGATATGTATGAAACTGTAGAGTGGACTACACAATTTATGCCAAAAGATAAACCTAGATATTTAATGGGCGTTGGAACACCTGAAGATTTAATAGAAAATATTGAACGTGGTGTTGATATGTTTGATTGTGTAATGCCTACAAGAAATGCAAGAAATGGTACACTTTTTACAAGTTTTGGGCGATTGAATATCAAAAAAGCAGAGTTTAAAGAAGATATTAAACCAATAGATGAAACTTGCTCTTGTTATACTTGTAAAAATTTTACACGAGCTTACTTAAATCATCTTTTAAGAGCTGGGGAGATAACTTATTTTAGATTGGCTTCTATACACAATGTCTATTTTTATTTAGATTTAATGAAACAAGCTAGAGAGGCTATTTTAAAAGATAATTGGATTGAGTTTAAAAAAGATTTTTATGCTAAAAGAGGCAAATAAATCTTTTTTTTGATAAAATAAAAACTTTAAAATAAAGGAAAAATATGTCAAATATTATTGTAGATGATAATTTAATAGCAAAATTAGAAAAACTTTCAAGTTTAAAAATAGAAGATGATAAAAAAGAGAAAATAAAAAGTGATATTTCTCAAATGCTTGAGTTTGTAAACAACTTAAATGAAGTTGATGTTTCAAATGTTGAAGCAATAGCAAGTACAGTAGAAGGTGGAACTCCTTTTAGAGAAGATATTGCCGTTTCAAGCAAAGAGATTTCTGATGCAATTTTAAAAAATGCACCAAAGAGTGAAGATAACTACTTTGTAGTTCCAAAAATTATAGAGTAAAGATATGATAAAAGTTTACGGTATAAAAACTTGCGGAAGTGTACGAAATGCTTTGAAGTTTTTCAAAGACCACAATATCGAAATTGATTTTGTAGATTTTAAAACTACAAAAGTAGATTTAGAAACTGTTAAAAAATGGTCACAAAAAGTTGATATAAACATACTTTTTAACTCAAAAGGCACTAAATACAAAACTATGAATTTAAAAGAGTTAAATCTTGATGAGCAAGGTAAAAAAGAGTATCTTGCAGATGAACCTATGCTTTTTAAAAGACCAGTTATAGAGTATGGTGATAAATTAATTGTTGCTTGGGATGAAGAAGAGTATAAGAAGATTTTTTTATAAATCTTCTTTATTATTTTTAATAAATATCTTTTCTATGTGATACTCTTAAAACTAAAATTACAAGTTTATCGTTCTGTTTTTCATAAATAAGCCTATAAGTTCTTAATCTTAATCTATAAAGCCCTTTGTATTCGCCTTGCAAAGCTTTTATTTTTGTAATTTTAATTAGCTCTTTTTCATAAGTTTCATCAAAAAATTTTATAAAATTTTCCAACTCATCTAAGATAAAATTTCTTACAGATTTATCCAAAGATAATAAATCTTTTGAAGCTTTTTTATCAAAATCTAAACTATATTTGTTCATCCGATAATTTTCTAATTTCGCTCAAACTTATAGTTTCATTTTTTTCTAAACTTCTTTTTTTTGCAATTTGTAAATCCAAATGATCAAAATAAAATTCTAAAGCTTGATTTATCAAAGCACTTTTATTTTGATTTAATTCTTTTGCAAATTCTGTAACTTCATCTGATAATTTTTGTGGCATAGAAACTAATATTTTTGTATTTTTTGATGCTAACATAAATTAATCCTTTATAAAATATATCCAAAAGTATATCTCTTTGAATATAAATATAAAATTAATATATTTTACTTTTGAGTATTTAAATACTCCTCATACAATCCAAATAAAAACTCAATTCTTTCTTTATCGTTTTTAAATAATTTTGAGCCATAGCAGTTATCAACAGCTTTATCTAACTCTTGATGAGCTTTTTTTAGATTTGGTGGCATAGAAAGCGGGTCGTAAAGGTCGGCTAAACTACAATCACTAAATTGTGAACGAATATTTAAAACATTTTGTGCTTTCTCTTCCACAGCTTTTTTTTGTTTTTCACTTACATTTTTTGGAAATGGATAGTTGTTGTAAACAAGTTCATTTGAATATCTATAATCACTTTTAATTCTTCCGCAAATATATTTAATCCAGCTCATATGCATTATTGAAGTTAAAACTCCAAAATGAAACAATGAAGATTTTGCTACAACACTCATTGTGTTATTAGAAATAAAATCTTTTGGAAAATATCCAAAAGGAATATAAATTCTATTTCCAGAAGTATTCAATGGTATTCCAATGTATTCACTTTTTGGTTGTCTTATTTCTCCAAAAAGTGTTGGATATTCTGCAAGTTTTTTTGTAGCTTCTCTTGAGCTTTCTTCTCTTAATTTTTTTACATTTTCTACTCTTTGTTTTACTAATGACATAGATTTTAAATCATTTGGATTTAAATCTTCAAGCCACAAACACCATCTATTTTTTCCATTTAAAAATTCACTTGCACTTAAAAGTGGTTTTATATATTTTTCACTAAGTGGTTCTTGTTTTATTAGTTCTTCTTTTTCTTCATCTGTTAATAAAAAATTACCGCCATCATTTGGCATACTTCCAAAAGAGATATTTGGAACATCACAAATTGGTTTTCTTCTTTTTTCTATTACAATATCATCACCTTCAACTAAATATGGTGTAATATTTTTTACAATTTTTTCATGAGCTTCTGCTTTTATATTTTCATATTCAAATATCTTTTTATTTGTTGTATCAAAAGAGGCAAATCCTACAATTACAACATGTACAGCTGCATTTGATTTTGCTTCATTACTCCAGTTAAAAGTTTGGTGTGCAAAGTGAATTTTTATTCCATAGTTTGAAAATAACTCTTTCCACAAAATACCAACTTGCTCACCTTGAACTATTGAATTTGTAGATACAAAAGCCACTTTTATTTTTGTATTTTGAATATATTTTGAAGCTTTTAAATACCAAGCAGTTACATAGTCCAAAACTCCAGCACCTTGAACTTTGTTAAATATTCTTACCATATCATCTTTTTGCTCTTTGTTTTGTAGTTGTTTTCCTATAAAAGGTGGATTACCCAAAATATAAGTTAGTTTTTCTTTACTTATTACATCTTCCCAAGATATTTGAAGTGAGTTTGCATGAACTATATTTGCCGATTTTTTCAAAGGAAGTCTTACAAAATATTGCCCAAAATGTTCACTAATCATCATATTCATTTGATGATCAATTAACCACATTGCAACTTGAGCTATTTGAGCTGGAAACTCTTCAACTTCAATTCCGTGAAATTGATCAACATCACACCAAACAATTGAAGATATATCAAGTACATTTTCACTATAAAGAATTTTTAGTATCTCAAGCTCTAAAATTCTTAATTCTCTATAAGCAATAATTAGGAAATTTCCACTTCCACAAGCTGGGTCTAAAAAGTGTAGAGTTGATAACTCTTTGTGAAATTCAGCTAGTTGTTTTTTATTCTTTTTTACTTTTTCAAACTTTTCATAAAGTTCATCTAAAAATAAAGGACGAATTAGTTTTAAAATATTTGCTTCACTTGTATAGTGAGCTCCCAAATTTCTTCTATGCTCTTTGTCCATAATTGATTGAAAAAGTGAGCCAAAAATAGCTGGAGATATTTTGCTCCAATCAAGATAGCAGCACTCAAGAAGTATCTCTCTCATTTTACTATCAAATGATGGAATAGGTAAAAACTCCTCAAAAAGTTTTCCATTTACATAAGGAAAAGTTGCCAAGCTTTCATCAAGATTTTTTAATCTTTTTTCAAAAGGAGTATTTAAAACTTGAAAAAGTTCTGTTAGTTTACTTCCTAAATCACTTCCATCTTCGCTAGTTTTATTTTCCAAAAATTCAAGAAATGCTCTTTTTTCAAAGATAGATGTATCTTCGGCAAATCCTAAAAATAGAAGTCTTACTAAAAAAACTTCCAAAGAATGTCCATCGTATCCAACATCTTTTAACTTATCGTGAAGTTTTCCCATCATTTGGGCAGCTTGTATATTTATAGGGTCTTCTGCAACTACTTTATGCTTTGTGTAACCTGCAATAAAGCCAAAAAGATGGACATTTTTATAGAGTTCATTTAGTGTAAATTCATAGTTTTTATCCTCTTCCAAATCATAAAGTTTGAAAGTTTCAAAATCAGAGATAAGTATATATTTTGGAAGTTCAGCTTCTTTAAGTCCTGGAAAATAATCCATTGCTTGAGTATAAGCTTTTGCTAAATCTTTACCTCTTGATTTATGCTCAACTAAAAGTGTACCTTTCCAAAAAAGGTCAATTCTACCTCTTTGTTCACCTAATTTTTTAACTGGCTCTTCAAAAGATGCTACTCTTTTTCTACTAATTCCAAAAATATTAAAAAAATCATTCCAAAAGCTTTGAGATTCTGCATGTTCTCTTTGCTCTTTTTCCCACTCTTTTGAAAAATTTATTGCCCTATTTTTTATCTCATTCCAACTCAATGCCATTTTGTAACCTTGTGTATATTATGCGTTTTTGTTGATAACAAAAAATTTAAAACTAAAAAATTATCTATACTCCCAAACAACTCCCAAAGCTGTATCCATAATTGATATATTCATAGCAGATAACTCATCTCTTATACTATCTGCTTTTGCAAAATCTTTATTTTTTTTCGCCTCTGCTCTTTTTGAAATCAACTCTTCTATGCGTTTTTTTAGCTCTAAGCTAACTCCAAATTGGAAATAAGAGAAAGCATCACTTCCACCAAAACCTAGAACTTTTTCAATAAACTCAATATTTGCAACTATCTCTTGTTTTAGAGTCTTATCTTTTGGATTTTTATCCAAACTATCATTTGAACTATTTATAAACTCATCAATAAAGCTAAATGCCAATGATGTATTTAAATCATCATTTAGTGCTTCTAAAATAGTGTTTTCAAACTTTTCATTCACTTTTGAAGCATTTACTTCATAAACTCTTTTTTTAACTCTATAAAGTTTATCTAACCTCTTTTTTGAGACAAGTAAATCCTCTTCATTAAAGTTTATATTTGCTCTATATGAAGAGCTTAGAAGATAAAATCTTACAACTTCTCCACTATAAGATTTCAAAACATCTTTTAAGAAAAATGAGTTCCCTAAAGATTTACTCATCTTTTCTCCATTTATATTTACAAAACCGTTGTGCATCCAATATTTTGCAAGATTTTGTCCACTTGCACATCTTGTTTGACTAGCCTCATTTTCATGATGAGGAAAAAGTAAATCAGCTCCACCACAATGAATATCAATTTGGAAAGGTTCATCCTTATAAGCTAAATGTTTTTCAATCATAGCACTACACTCAATATGCCATCCAGGGCGACCTGCACCAAAATTTGAAGCAAAAGATACATCACTAGCTTTTTCAAATTTCCAAAGAGCAAAATCTGAACTATTTCTTTTTTGATTTTTTATTTCAACTCTTGCTTGTGAATTTTCATCACTTGCTTGATTGGATAATGAACCATAATTTTTATCTTTTGAAACATCAAAATATACACTATCATCTGTTTTATATGCAATATCTTTTGAAAGTAAATTTTCTATCATATCTTTCATAGCATCAAGATTTTCAGTAGCTTTTGGTTCAAAACTATTTGGTAAAATATTTAAAATTTCCATATCATTTTTATAAGTATTTATATAAAAATTTGTAATCTCTTCTAAAGATTTACTCTCTTCTTTCATCTTTTTGATAATCTTATCATCAATATCAGTAAAATTTTTTGCAAAAACCACTTCAAAACCATTTGATTTTAAAACTCTATGAAGCAAATCAAAAGCAATAGCACTTCTTGCATGTCCCAAATGAGAATTATCATAAACAGTTGGTCCACATACATATATTTTTGCAATATTTGGTTTTAAAGATACAAACTCTACTTTTGTTTTTTTTGATGTATCATAAAAATATATTTTTTTCATACTATTTAAATAGTGCCTCTAGGCTTGATGCATCTGTAATTTTCTCATCTTTTTTCGTTTCAGAATGTGAAGCTATTACACCTGTTTCAATCTCAACAATCTCTATATCATATTTTGTAAGCATTGAAGCTAATCTTATATTTAATCCAGCTTTTCCTATTGCTTTACTTTTTTGCTCACTATTTATTGTTACAATTGCCTTACCTTTTTCACCATTTTTTGGATGTTCTTCTATTTTTACACTATTTACTAAAGCAGGACTTAAAGCACGAGCAATAAACATCTCAGGAACACTAGAGTACTCTATACAATCAATATTTTCACCACTTAACTCTTTTGAAACCGCATTTATTCTAACACCTTTTACACCAACAATTGCTCCAATTGCATCTATTTGTGGGCTTGTTGATATTAGAGCTATTTTTGATCTACTTCCTGGAATTCTAGCACTTGCTTCAATAATAATTTTTTCATCTTTAAGCTCTGGAACCTCTAATGTAAGTAAGTTTTCTAAAAACTTAGGACTTGTTCTTGATAACTCTACCATCAAGCCCATATTTTTATCAATATTTACAGATTTTACAACTGCTTTAAGAGTATCTCCTACTTTAAAATACTCACCTTTTATTCTATTTTTTCTTTGAAGAATACCTTTTATTTCACCTATTTCAATAAAAGTACTATCATTTTTATCTACTCTTGTAACAACAGCCGATACAGTTTTTCCAACTTTTTCTTTGTATTTTGCCATTATATTTTCTTCTACAAATCTTTGAAGCTTATATTCAAAATTACTTGAAAGAATTGTTGCAGCATTTCTTCCCATATTTTCAAATTCTAACTCATAACTCAAATGATCACCAAGTTCTAAATCACTATTGATAGCTTTTGCTTCATCTATTGCTATAAAATTCTCTTTATTTATAGGAGTTCCATCTTCATTTACTAAATCTTCGAATAATCTTTTATCATCATTTGCTACAACTTCTATCTTTTGAAAAAGTGTTAATTTTTTGGCTGTTCTATCTACTTTTGCATCAAAAATCAAAGTATAATCAACCATTTTTTGAGCAGTTTTAATCAAAGCCTCTTTTAGAGCATTTTCTACATCAGTGATTTTAAGACCCTTTTCGTAAGCTATTGAGTCTAAAATATCTATTATTTTATCCATAATTATTTCCTATAGTTTTTTTAACATTGAAATGGTAAGTTTGATTTTCAATGCAAGTTTTAGGGCAATAGTATATCAAAAATACCTTTTATACAAATTAAAGCAATTTTTCACTAAAATATACGATTATTTGAAAAAAAAGGTTTAATGAAATGGAATTATTACTTGCTAGAAATGAATTAAATGAAAAGCCAAAAAAAGTACAGTTGGAAAAAATCAAAGATGAGTTAAAAAAAGAGGCTCAAAAAATATTTTATTTTGATAGAGACAACTCTCACAAAGATATGATGGCTTTAGTTGAAGCTTTAGAAAAAGAGGGATTTAATATCTATTTTAGAGAGATTAAATTTGGATTAGCTGATGATGAGTATATGTATGAGGTTCATGCACTTTAATATTTTATAGTGATAAAAAATATGAGTAAAAAACTATTTATACAAACTTTAGGTTGTCAAATGAATGACACCGATAGTAAGCATATTCAAGCAGAACTTGAAAAACACAAAGGTTATAGTGCTACACAAAATATTGAAGATGCTGATTTAATTATTATAAACACTTGTTCTGTTCGAGAAAAACCAGTTCAAAAACTATTTTCTGAAATTGGACAGTTTAATAAGAAAAAGAAAGATGGTGCAAAAATTGGTGTTTGTGGATGTACTGCTTCTCATTTAGGTGAAGATATTATAAAAAGAGCTCCTTATGTTGATTTTGTACTGGGAGCTAGAAATATTTCAAAAATAAAAGATGTTGTTGATAAAAAAGGCTCTGTTGAAATAAGTATTGATAATGATGACTCACAATATGAATTTGCAATAGCAAATAACAACAACTTTAGAACAAGTGTAAATATTTCTGTTGGTTGCGATAAAGAGTGTACATATTGTATAGTTCCTAGCACAAGAGGTGATGAGATATCTATTCCACCTCAAATGATAGTTTCACAAATACAAAAAGCTGTTGATAATGGTGTTGTTGAAGTTGCACTTTTGGGACAAAATGTAAACTCTTATGGAAAAAGATTTAGTAATAATGCAGATAAATATAGCTTCACACAACTTCTTCAAGATATATCAAAAATAGATGGTTTGAAACGTATTAGATTTACATCTCCTCACCCACTTCATATGGATGATGATTTTATAGAAGAGTTTGCAAGAAATCCAAAAATCTCAAAATGTATTCATATGCCTCTTCAAAGTGGTTCTACAAAGATTTTAAAAGCTATGAAAAGAGGATACACAAAAGAGTGGTTTTTAAATCGTGCTTTTAAAATGCGAGAGTTAATTCCTGATTTAAGAATTACTACAGATATTATTGTAGCTTTTCCAGGAGAGACAAATGAAGACTTTTTAGATACTTTAGATGTTGTAAATCAAGTAAAGTTTGATCAAATTTTTAATTTCAAATACTCTCCTAGGCCAAATACAAAAGCACTTGAATTAAAAGATTTAGAAATAGAAGATAGTATTGGAAGCGCAAGACTTGATGAGTTAATAGAACTTCATAAAAGATATTTAGAAAAATCAATGCCTGATATGATTGGAAAAACTGTAAATGTTTTAGTTGAGAGTTTAAAACCAAATGGAGAAGTAAGTGGATACACAGATAACTACTTTTTGGTATTTACAAAAGGAAGTGATGAATTACTTGGGAAATTTGTAAATGTAAAAATTACAAGTGCAACAAGAACTTCATTAAAAGGCGAAATAGTAGAATAATGTGGAAGTCAATCAAAAAAAAGTATGCTCCATATTTGTTATATTTAATAACAAAATTTATCTATGCAACAAATAAGAAAGTTTATCACCATCCAAAAGATGACAAAGAACCTTTTGTTTTATGTATGTGGCATGGTGATTTACTTTCACAAATATTTAACTATCATCACTTTAGAAAAGGTTGGGTTGTAAAAGCTTTAATAAGTGAAAATAGAGATGGAGAAATTATTGCAAAAACAGCAGAACTTTTTAATTGTGGAGCAGTTCGTGGTTCTAGCTCACATGGTGCTTCAAAAGTTTTAATGAGAGCATTAAGAGAGTTAAAAGTTGGAAATGATGTTGCAATTACTCCTGATGGTCCAAGAGGTCCTAGATATAGTATTGCAGATGGAGTTGTAATAATTTCACAAAAAAGTGGAAAAAATATTAGATGTTTTAATGCCATACCTTCTAAATATTGGCAGTTTAATTCATGGGATAAATTTGTATTACCAAAACCTTTTGGTAAAATAGATTTTTACATAAGCGAACCTTTTAGTGTAAAAGATATGGAACTAGAAGATGCAAAATCTTTAATAAAAACAAAGATGTTGCAATACTCTTTAATATAAATTAGGAAAAAAAATGTTTAAAAAAGAGACTATGTTTATAAATGTTGTAAAACAAAACAACAACCTAAAAGTTGAGTATAAAAAATATATAAATAACAAAGAAATAAGCGAAGACAACTCAACATTTTTACTAGATGGAGATATTTTACCCGATAATATTGTCCAAAAATTAAATAATCTACAAAATGAGAATGATTTAAGCTATATATCAACTCTACTTTTAAGTGACACAACTAAATTAATCCCAAAATCAATATCGCCAAAAGTAAAAGATTGTGAAATTATAAATTTCAATGATGCTTACGATATTGTTGTACTAAAAACAACACTATTTGAAACACAAAACTATTTTGGAAAAACTGGAATTGATTATATATATTCAGCTTTTCATATAATGAATGCTCATATTCAAAAACAAAGCTCAAAAAATGAACTTTTATTTTTTATATACAACGACCGAGCTTATATTTTAATAGTAGATAAAAATAGTAAAATAGTTTACAATGAAGTTGTAGATTTACTAACTTTTGATGCTGTAAAAAGAACACATTTTTATGAAGATAATTTAGAGGGTCAAAAACTTTTTGATGAACTTTATTATCTTGAACTTAGTGAACTTTTACAAAAAATATTAAAAAAATTTCATGAGTCTCAAAAAGAGATTTTTATACAAAAAATATCTTTTTTGTTTGCCCTAAGAAATCTTACAAAAGAGCAGTTAACAAATCTAAGTCTTGAATTGATGCTCAAAGTAGATGATTATAGTGTTGATATTCATGATGAACTTTTTAGCTTATCAAGAAATCCAAATGTTTTAAAAAGTTTTGTAACTCCTAGAAAAAAGAAAAAAAAGAAAGACTCTAGATATATTTTTGTATTTATTCTATTTGCTATGATGTTTTACGGTGGATACAAAATTTACAATATGATAGATTTTAGAAAAATTGCAATAAACTTAAATTTAATAGAAGCAAATAAAACTATAAATCTTGAAAAACTTCCTGATCATATTTTAAATAATAGTAAAATTGAGCATAGAATAAAAGCTATTTTTAGTACTACTCCACAAAATATAATGATAAATGAGTTGGTTTTAAAAAATAAAGTATTAGAATTAAAAGTTACATCAAAAGATAATGAAAATCTAGATTTACTAAAACAATCTCTAAATAATATATATCAAATTGTTGAGACAAAAAAACTAGATGAAAAACAAGAGATTAATTTTGAGGCAATAGTTATAGCAAAAGATGAATTAGAGCTTAAAGATGTTGTGTATGGAATATTCACAAAAGATTATTTACAAGATGAACTTTTTGATAAAGAGAGTATAAATGAACAGTTAAAAATTCTCTTACCAGAACACTCTATAATAAAATATATCGAAACATACAATGCAAATAAAGTTGAGATTTTCAGTTTTAGTGTAAATACTATTATAAAAGAACCAAAAGATTTATTCAATATATTTACAAATATAAATAGTGAGCTATACTCTATAACTATTTCAAAACCTATTTTGATGAAAAATACAAATTTAGGAATTGAAGTTGATTTTATTATAGAATTTAATCAACTAAAAAATTAAAAGACATCTTTATTTTATATTTTAAGCGGGAGTATAAAATTAACTGTGTAAATTCAAAAATATAGATTTATTAGATAGAATAAAAGAACTATCTAATAAATTTTTCATTTAAGGATTTACAAATGAATATTTTAAATAAAGAAGAACTACGAAG